>ENA-OQDD01000004-OQDD01000004.1-human-gut-metagenome-genome-assembly--contig:-NODE-4-length-73954-cov-3.805654_pt1 | contig 73954 bp, 90 predicted proteins | sample MGYA00242507_ERZ504598 | MGnify/ENA primary metagenome ERZ504598 (study PRJEB26092, sample SAMD00036318) | human gut metagenome | host: Homo sapiens | study: EMG produced TPA metagenomics assembly of the...
CGACGCCGCCGGCACCAAGCGTGGCGATCGCAGCCACCGCCGCGACACCGGCCTTCATCATCTTCCTACCAAAGTTCATGTAAATGAACCTCCGTTAACCTTGTCTGTTCATCCCCTCCCTCAATCGTTCCGGTCATGGCCCCGCCGCCTCTTTTTTCAAGGGGTGGCGGGGCTTCCGACCGCAGGAATAACGGGAGGTAGCCACCGGTTGCCCCGGCAGCCACCAACAAGCCTCACAGACGACACGCCGAACCACGGAGCATGGCGTCTACAAAAAATCCGGAAGTATTTCCCGGCAATACGGGTACACGGGAATAAGGGAATACAGGTTCGCGGGAACATGTCCCTTCCTCACAAAATCCATGAAAAAGGCCCGCACCGATTCCCCAGTGCGGGCCACAAACAGCCAATCATCAATCAGTGCTGAATAAGATTGTTCGGCGGAACATAGCAGTCCTCAGTGCAGCCGTATGCGCCGTTGAGGTTCGGCTTTGGGGCGGAGGCGGCGGCCGGGCCGGAGCCGCCCGATGTGGTGCCACGGTATGTGTTGGAGCCGGAAGTGGAGCCTTCCGTGCGCCCGTACGCGCCGCCGGAGTAGGAGGAGACGCCGCTGTAGGCGGATTGGGCCTGCGCCTGAGCCTGGGCTGCCGCTGCTGCCGCTGCGGCGGCTTGCGCATCCGCGTCCGTCTTTGCCTGGACGCTCGCGTTCACGCCATTGATGGCATCCTCCAGCGTTTTGCGCGCCCCGTCGATCTTCGCCGGATCGTTCCCGTCCTTCAGCCCGTTCGCCGCGTCGATGGCGTTCGACAATGCGTCGCGGGTGGCGTTGTCCGCGACCTTGCCGTCCGAATCCGCGAGCAGCTTCGACGCCTCGTCCAGCTTCGCCGTCAGATTCGTTTTCGCGTCATCCAGCCTCTTCGCGGCCTTGGATTCGACGACGGCCCTCACCGCCTTCGACAGGCTCTTCTCGTGGGTCTCGTACCAGTCGGCCTGTTCATTGAGCTTCACGGCGGCGGCATCCAGTCCTTGCGCGTTTTCGGCCACGCAGCCTCGTATTCGGGTGCCATGGCTTGAGCTCCTTGCCCAAGGATTCGACGGTCTTCGAGTCCTTGACCTGTTCGGCCTTGACGGCGGCGGCATCGGCGGCATCGCCGTTGAGCAGCGCGTTGTATTCATTGGCATTGTTGCGCACGGTGTCGGCGGCGGTGGCGCACGCCTCCTTGGCCTCGGCGAGCTTCGCGCCGCTGTAAGCGTTCCAGCCGATGATGCCGGCCACGACCAGAATCACCGCGCAGACGACGGCGATCAGGGGCAGCAGCCACTTCGGCCGCTTCCTTCCGTCCACGCCGCCACGGGCCTCCGCAACGTTTGCGGCAGCGGTTTCGACGGGTTCGAGGGCTTCCGTCTTGTCGATCTCGTTCTCGGGGTTCATTGTCGTTCTCCTTGTTTTGATTGTCGTCTCAATTTCGTCTCTCATCGCAGCGTTTCCCGCGCGATGTCGAGTAGCCGCTCGTCGCGGCCGGGCTGGGCGTCCGCTGTGTGGGGGAGCCAGTCCTGATCGACGTCGAGGGTCAGGTCATCGAAGGCCTGTTGCCCGTCATCGCGGCCCAGCAGACCGCGTAGCCTGAACGTCTCGTTCATGTGCTGTCCGTCCCATTCGATGCGCCGGGCGTACAGCAGGAAATCCAGAGTAAGGAACCCCGGCCCGGCCTTGTCCACCTGCACGTACCGGGAGCGCGTCGGTGTGAATCTCACCTGCGGCACGCCTTTCAGCCGTTCGTGCAACGGGCTGCCCGGCACGATGTAGCGTTTGACCAGGTTCTGTCCGCCGGCCGCGAAGAACAGCATCTGCGGCAGATTGCCGTAGGTCGCGTCGTAATAGCGCCATCCCTGGTCGTCCCGCCATCTGCGAAGCATGTCACGGGCGGCCCCCGGCCCCAGATGGATGCCGGAGAACCGTTCCCACGCCAGCGTCACCCGGTCGAACTCGCCGCGCATGAGACCATACAGGGCCCGACCTGTCGGATCCTTCGGATGACGTCTCGCTCGGGTGTCCGTCCGATGGTTCGGATCCGCATACGGGCAGTGCAGGTAGCGTCCTCGTCGTAGCGGCACAGGCCCGGCACATCGCCCCGGTGGTGCCGCCCGTAGGGCCGGCGCGCACGGCTTTCCTCCTGCCGGCGGAACAGGCCGACGATCTGGATGGGATTGTCGCACAGCGGGCACACCGCGTAGTAGGACGCCCCGTGTCGCCGTCACGACGCCACGGGGCCACGCCGCCGGTGCACCCCATGTATGACTCCTGGCTGATCACGATGCTTTCCGCCCTTCCCGGCCATGCCTTGAACACATCCATAGCCAGCTCCCCTCGCCGCGCATCGTCGTCATTGATACCTCCTGTTGATATTAACCCACCAATCCGCCGGCAGCTCGGGCACCGCGCCCTCGCGTTCGGCGAACGCGAGGCACGCGAGCACCGTGCGCAATCCCAACGGGAACTCCCGCCGTCCCTGACGCATCAGGAACGTCCAGTCCTCCACGCAGTCCTCGCAATCCGAATGATCCATGATCCCGCGACGGGCCAGCACGGCCCGCTCCTCGATGTCATCCGTCATCATCCACTCCTTCTTCCGTCTTGCTTCGCCTCGGCCCTTGCGTCCGCCGCGTCGAGGGGAGGGCAGTCATGTTCGATCCATGCCGTGAGCATGTCGCGGATGGTGGTGCCGCGTCGCACGGCCTCGGCCTTGAACCGTTTCTTGAGCTCGGGGTCGAGCTCCACCGTGATCTTGGGCAGCTTGACCGGTTTCTTGTAGTCCGTGAGCGTCGATGCCAGCATGTTCCTCGTGGTCATCGGCTTGTTGATCTCCATGATGTTGTTCCTTTCCGTGTCCCCGTATCCACGGGTTTACGTGGATACGGGATTGCGGGTTTCCGGTTCTGCGGGTGTCAGGCGGCGAATGCGTCGCTGAGTTCCTTGGCGATAAGCCGTAGCCCGAAGCGGACGGGAACCGGCCCTCGTCCGATGCGAGACGCATGGCCTCCTTGTACGGGATGGTCTCTTGGCATCGGGCCAGTCCGTTCTCGGCCAGGAACTCCTCGGCGTGCCTGAGGCTGCGCGTGCCGTACCTGGTCTGGGTCAGCAGCACCGAGGAGGGCTTGTTGATCTGCCGGATGGTCTCCAGCATGCGTTCCAGGTCGATGGGGCCGGTGGTGGTGACGAGCAGCACGAGGTCGGCCGCGTCCACCGCCGCCTCCACCAGATCGGTCTGCAAGGGAGGCGTGTCGATCAGCACCCATTCCTCCTCGGCGGGCGCGGCGACGGTGAACCGGTTGACGACCTCCACCCCGAAGGGCAGTGGGCGGCCGGCCGATAGGGCCTTGTGCGCCCACAGGGTCGCCGCGCCGGACGGGTCGGCGTCGCGCACCGTCACGGTATGGCCCAGTCGGGCGAGTGCTTCGGCGGTGCCGATGGCGCTGGTGGTCTTGCCGACCCCGCCCTTGAGGTTGACGAAGGCCACCGTTTTCGTGTTCGTGGTCATTGGGATTGTTCCTTTCATTCGGGTTTCCGGCTTCCCGTGTCCACGGGTGCACGGTTCCACGGTTTGCCGCGTATACGGGTTTCCGGAATGGTTCGTCCTTATGGGGCCGGACCGGTTATCTGTATCGGATTGTCTTCAGAAGAGGGTGTCCTGCAAGGGCGGGGTGTGTGTGGCGGCGGCCGGGGCCTTCGCCTTGCCGGTCGAGCGTGTGGTGGGCGCGCCATCGTTGCTGGCGTGCGTTGCGCTGCTCGGTCTTGCGGCGTTTGCATTCGCGTTCGCGTGCCGCCGCCACGATCTCGGGGTTCTCGCGGATGTACCGGGCGAGCCGCCGTTCGGCGGTCGGGTCGTCGGGGTCGAACCGGAATCCGGCCTCCTGCGCGGTCTTCAGCACCTGGCGTCGGGCCCTCAACGGCAGTCCGCCGTAGATGCCGTACTGGTCCCGGACCATGATGCCGAACGCGAGGCATTCGGCCTGACCGGGCAGGCCTCGCAGATCCGCACCGCCGCGCGGCGCAGCTCGTATTGGGTTCGCTGGTTGGGAAGGTCGTCGGGCCCCCACATGCGGTCCGACCACGAGTCGGGGAAATCCGCGCATTCGCCTTTCAGGAACATGCCGGCACCTCCTTCGGCCCACGGCCGCCGATGAAGCCGAAACGGACGGACGCCGGCCCGGTCTCGGACGGCTTCCGCCGCCCGAAGCCGTCGTCCTTCTCCCTGGATTCCGCGTCCAGGAAGGCGCGGCCCGCCCGCAATGCCTCCAGCACGGCATCGCGTTCGCCTTCGGCATCGTTCGCGGGGACGCGCTTCAACAGCCGGCGCAGGGTGCGCGGTGCCTCGAACCCGTCATTGCCCGCATCGAAGTCGTAAGGGTCGAGCAGTTTCCACACGCGCCGGTCCAGGTTGTCGGGGATGCCGTAGTTCGGCACCTTCGGCGTGGATTCCGCGCTCGGCGCTGCGCCGTTTCGCCCTTGTCGGCGATGACGCCGTGTCCGGCGAGCAGGCGACGCCCGTGGGGGTCGTCGGCCATCTGGAGGCATACCTGGTCCCAGTGCCGTGCGAGGGAACGCGGGCCGGTGAGCGCGCGACGCCAGAAACCGTCATACGGCTTGCCGGAAGCGTCGCCCTTGTCGGTCTTGGAAGGCGGCAGCGACACCCATTCGGCCACGGCCAGCACCAGTGGCATGCCGTGGCGGGCGATCAGCCGTCGGGCGCGTCGAGTTCGCGTTTGCCGGGCCGGGCCAACGGTTCGGGAACCGGCATCGGCGGCATGGCGCGCAGCCCGTCCGCCATCGTGCGGCACACCATTTCCGCGTCGGAACATGCCTTGACGGATTCGCTCTCGGGAGGTTCGGCTTCGGCGGCGGCATCGGTCCACGGTTCGCTCTGCCAGTCGCCGTCGTCCTCGTCCGGGGTGGTCTCTCCGCTTGCGGGGAGATGCCCCGTAGGGGCAGAGGGGTTATTACGTACTAGGGACGTACTGTAGCTCACCAGGTGAGCTGGGGGTGGGGTCACAGTTGTGAACCGTGGTTCACCCGTGAGCTGGGGTTTCCCGGCATCTCCCTCGCCATAACCACGGTTCACAGGTGAGCCGTGGTTATCACCGGATTCCGTGTCGGAACCCAGGTCCACAGGTGAGCCGAGGTTTCCCTTTGCCTTGTTTTCCGTTGAGGGTCGTCCTCCTCGGGTCGAATCGATATCGTTCGAGTCGAAGAAGTCGGGGTCGAGCTCCAGACGGTTCCCCAGGCACAGATCCCACACGACGGGCCGGTGCCACTCGCTGAAATGCCCGGCCTGACGTTGGTCGCCACGACGGATCAGCCGTTCGCTTCCAGCCATGACAGGTGGCGTTTGACCGTGCTCACGCTGCACTTGCACCACGCCGCCAGCTTTCTGTGCGTCGGATGCGCGTTGCGTCCCTCGTCGTCGGCCACGTTCGCCAGACACATCAGCACGCGAGCGGCACCATTGTGCTTGGCATCCACCGGCGCGAACCTGAGCGCCCAATCGACCGCGTTCACGCTCATGACGCACCTCCTGACCTGATCGAGTCCAACCGGGCGCGCAGCACCGGGATGCTGGGCACGGGAACATCGAGCATCATCGACAGATAGAAATCCTGACTGCCATCTCGGGGAGCGGAGGCCAACAGGCCAAGACCGGCCCCGCGAGACGGGAAACGCGGGCGAACGTCGGCGGACGGCTGCTTCTCATGCCGTTTCATGCGTTCCTCCTTCTCCTGGCCGCATGACGCGGCTGACGCCCAGCGCTCCTCCATCTCGTCACGACGAGTGGCCGCGCGGCACAGGGCGAACGTCAGCAGACAGGACGCGGCGAGAATGATGACGATGGCGATCACGAGTACGAGGTGCATCATCGGCCCGCCCCCATTGATCGCGCGAGGGAGGCCAGCAGACGGACCACAAGAAGCACGATGCCGACTGCCAGACGCAGGAACGGCAGCAGCAGGCCGAAACAGGCCACCGCGAGCACCACGAACAGCAGGATCACCAATTCCACCATTCATCACCCCCGCTCACCGAGGGATGCCTGAGCATCGAGAACACCGCGTCATCGCCGCTGAGGCCTCCACGTCGCGCATCAACGCGTCGATCTCGTCGGACACCATGCCCGCACCGGCCTCGTAGCCGCGATTGAACACGCAATCCGACGGACCGCCATGGATCAGACGACGGTTCACCGTCCGAGCCGGCGACGAAGCGTTCCGCACGTCACGAAGCGCGTCACGCCGGCCGATCAGATAGGCGACCGCCATGATCTCCCTCACGGTCATCGACGCATCCACGGACAGGGACAACAGGGACATGTAGTCCCGGAAATTCGAGCGCTCCTCGTTATCGAGGGAACGCGCGCCAACGGTCACGGTCATTGCCTCACCTCCGCGTGAAGGGACCAGAAAGCGAAATCCCAGGCATCGCGCGAGTTCCGGTCGCACCAACGGCCGGCAAGGACCATCACGCAGGCCAAAGGCACCAGAAGCACGGCCGGCACGAGGAGATTCCTCGCGGCAAGCAGAATCGCCAGAAAAACCACGCACGACAACGCGGCCAGCATCCAAGCGGCAAGACCCGCCAGCTCGTAGCGCCGGGCAGAGCGCCGCCAATACAGGGATTCGGAAAATGTAGACGCCATGCACCGCGAACCATTCACGGGGGCGTTACCATCAAAATCAGAAGTCGGCACAGCGACTTCGGTTACACTAGACATTTGTGCAGCCTCCATAATCTAAAAGGCAATGCGAACGATTCAAAAGTTTGGCGACTAGGGAATCGTTCAACATTGGATGTGTTGCATACGCCCGGTTTCGATGTACCAGATCAAGACCGGGCATTCTTTTATCAGACAGACACCTCCTCCGAATGGGGAATAACGGTGATACCCAGTACGAAATCAGAAGAAAGACCATAGTGGTCATGAAGAAACAGCAAGTCCTTCTGCTGCCAAGCTGTCTCGCCATTGACCTTCTTGCAGATCGATGACGGCGACTGGCCCATGATCGCAGCGAAATCGCGATAAGAAAGACCGTTCTCTACCAGCCACTCCTTCATCGACATGTTTCCCCTTTGGTAACTTGATTCTTTATAAGATACACATTAATGTTTCATTTGAGGAAACGCAAATTATGCTGTACGATAGGCGTGTCGCTTAAAGATACAAATACTTTTCAAGGAGCCATAAATGACAACAGTTGCACTTATGCCCATTGCGGAAGAGGCCGATGCTGCCGTTGCTTATGCCGAAGGAACAGTGTCATGGAACATCAAAATGATGCTCATGACGCAGGGCAAATCACAAACCGCCTTAGCGGATGCGCTGGGCGTGCAACGTGCTGCAATATCAAAGAAGATTCGAGGTTCCGTATCTTGGTCTTTGGCCGACCTCGTGCGTGCAGCAGACTTCTTGATACTGATATTTCGACGCTGCTTGACGATTCGCTGATGAAGCAGCTTCAGGGGATGGGTAACAGAAAAGCCACCGGCGACACGCCGATGGCTTCAGGTGAGCTCCTGCGGCTGGGCTTGAACCAGCGACCGTCCGATTAACAGTCGGATGCTCTGCCAACTGAGCTACGCAGGAATGCGCTGTGCACAAGACAAAAATACTACACCAAAACTTGTGGATTTCAAATCTTCAGCGTGTCACATGTGTGTTTCGACTTGCAAAACGTTTCCATACGATGCTTTCGGCCTAATCTTACATGGAGATCTTCGTCAACGGCATGGCCGAATCGATGGCGAAATCCGGGTTTGACGGAGCCACTCCCGCTTCGACCAGGTTGACGCCAGCATGGCCACCATGGCACCGTTGTCGGTGCACAGTTTGAGCTGCGGCACACGCACCTCTACCCCATGCTCGGCCCCGACTTCCAACAGTTTGGCACGAAGCTGCGAATTCGCGGAGAAGCCACCTCCTACAATCAACGTCTTCGAATCGTACTGCTCGCAGCCGCGCATCGCCTTCTTGGCGAGTACAGTCGCCACGGAATCCGCCAGCGACGCGCACACGTCATCGACGGGAATCTCATTGCCTTGCGCCTGCTGTTCCTCGATCCAACGCGCGACGGCCGTTTTCACGCCGGAAAAGCTGAAATCGTACGGATGCTGCTGGCCCGCTTTGCCTTGGGTGAGTCCCTGCGGCACTTTGATGGCATGCGGGTCGCCCAACTGCGCATGACGATCGATATGCGGTCCGCCCGGATAGGGGAAACCGAGCAGGCGAGCGACCTTGTCGAAGCATTCGCCGGCCGCATCATCAAGCGTGGTGCCGACCACGTCGATATGACGTGCGACATCCTCAACATGCAGCAAGGACGTGTGTCCGCCGGACACGATCAAGGCGAGCGTGTCTTCGGGGAACGGGCCGAACTGCAACTGTGTGACCGCAATATGCCCGATCACATGGTTGATGCCGTAAATCGGCTTATTCGCCGCCCAGGCAAGCGATTTCGCGCCGGACACGCCAACGGCGAGGCAGCCAGCAAGTCCAGGACCTGCGGACACGGCGATCGCGTCGACGTCAGACAACGTCATGTTCGCATCGGCCAACGCCTTGGAAACGCATGGCACGAACGCTTCGGCGTGGGCGCGTGACGCAATTTCTGGAATCACACCCCCGTAACGCGCGTGCTCATCCATGGAGGATGCGACGACGTTGGAAATCAGGGTGCGCCCCTGCACTACCGAGGCCGCGGTCTCGTCGCAGGTGGATTCGATGCCGAGTACGATTGGTCCGCTCATTGCTGCTCCGTTCGCTGCTTTGCTTGCTGTTCCGTTTGGTTGTTCTGTTTATTGTTCCGCTGCTGCGAAGCCGACGATCCTCGGCTCAAGGTCAAGGCTCATGGTGTACGCGTCGATGCCTTCGGGCTGGTAGTAGCGTTTGCGCAATCCCATTTTGGCAAAACCGAACCGTTCGTACAATGCCAAGGCCGGAGTATTGTCGACTCGCACTTCAAGCAACATGCGTTTGGCCCCCTGCTCACGTGCCCGCGCAATCAACGCCTCCATCAACGAAGCCGCGATTCCCTGCCGTTGGAACCGTCTGCCGACGCCGATCGTCATGATTTCCGCATCGTCGCCGTCATACCAGAAACCGGCATAGCCGCGCACAACGGGCTGTTGTCTAGCAGAATCGCCTGCAACCGATCCAGCAACCGGCTCATCCGCGGCAACGCAACCCGCAATCCCGCAATCCGCGGTCTTGCCGTCATCATCAATATCGAACAGATACGTGCGTGCTGGCGCTTGGAATTCCTGGCGAATCGACTGTTCGCTCCACGCTCCCCTGCCGAACAGGTCCGCTTCCAAAGCGGCCATCTGCGGCACTGCGATCTGTTCATCGATGCTTGTATGGTCAACGATCATGCCGTATCGTCACTCCGTGCGTTCCGCGCCGGCATGGTTGAGTACATGCTTCAACGGGTTCGGCACCGACACGTCCGGCCTGCGCAAATACAACGGTTCGACCGGCTCCGGATTCACCAAAGACTGTTGCGAAGTGGCGAAGGCCGCGAATCGTTCCAATCCGGACGCGCCCTCGTCGAGCAGCGCCTGATCGCGCACTTCGCCGCCTTCGGGAAGGCTTGCCCACGATTGCGCGTATTTCGCCGCTCCATGGCCGACGACGTCGACCACATATTCCACGTTCGGATCGGCCTGGCGAAGCCGTTCCAGCACCTCGTTGACACGGTTCGCAATCGATTCGGGATAGTCGATATCCATGTCGATCAGGGTTTCCACACAGCCGTCTTCAACGTTTGCGTCATGGTCTTCGCCTGCGCTGCCACCGGCCTCATAGCCGCTGCCATCCAACAATGTGAAATACAGCTGCTTGCGTCGCGCATCGTTCACGGCGAGCGTCAGATGATGGCGGCCGTCATGCTCCGCGTTGCGCACAAGCACCTGCGGGGAAAGCACATTCTGCCCGATAAGCTGTGCACCGGTGGCGAAGGCGAGCGCTTTGGCTGCAACGATTCCTGCGCGTAGTCCGGTGAAGGGTGCAGGTCCGATGCCTACGATGATGCGGTCGATGTTTTCCGGTTTGAGGCCGGCTTGTTCCACGGTTGTGGCGATGTTCACCTGTAGTTTTTCGACGTGGGTGCGTGAGTCGGTTTCGACGATGGGGTCGTGTCCGACCATGCCGACGGTTGAGCCGTATGAGGTGTCGATCACCAGTGTCTGCATTTTGTGGAAACTCCTTATGCCAAGCTGGGAACTACTGTACAACCGATGCTGGAATCGTGCTTGCTGCTGGTGTTTTAGCGGTTGTTGCGTGTAATGTCGAAGGTTTGCCAGGATGCGCCGACGGGAATGAAGGTTACGGTGCGGGTGCCGTTGCTGGTGAGTTCGTTGTCGGCTCTGCTTGTTTCGTCTGTGCTAACGGTGTTGAGTGGCCGGTCGATGTGGATTTCGAGGCGTTCCGGTGCGAGCGCGGCTGCCATCTGTTCTCCCCATTCCATGAGGATGATGGTGTTGTCGCTGGGGTCTTCGAGTTCTTCGTCGAGTCCGAGGGATTCGAGTTCATCGAGTAGTCGTTCGATGGCATTTTGGCCTGGGGCGTAGGCGTTGCCGCCGAGTCGGTAGGCGTCGACGTGTATGAGGTGGGCGGAGTTACCGCTGGGGAATTGGCCTTTGAGTTCGCGTGCGATGGTGAAGGTTGGCGAGACGATGGGTTCGCTGATGTTGAGTCCTGCGCCGAAGCCTTGTGCGAAGGTGGTTTTTCCTGCGCCGAGTGGCCCTGAGAGGAGTATGACGTCTCCGCCGTGGGTGAGGTGTGCGACTTGTTTGCCGAGTTCGCGCATGGCTTCGCCGGTTGTCGCTTCGACGGTGACGGTTTTGGCAGTGCCTTCGCTGGTGTTTTCGTTGGCGTCAGTAATGGTTGCCTCGCTCATGTTAGTTGGTTCGTCCTTTGCTGCTGATCAGTTCGATGGATCGTTCTAGCGCGTAGACAGGGTCCGATCCGTTAGTTTTGCTTTGTTCGTCGGCCCATGCGAGCATTTGGATGCATCGTCTCATGCCGTCGGAGGTCCATCCGGAGAGCTGTCTGGTGGCGTTTTTCAGCACCCATGAATTGGTTTTCGCTTCCGCTTCGCTGATGGTGCCGGAGCGTACGGCTGAGGCTTTGGCCATGGTGCGTAGTTTCATGGCGAGCGCTCCGATGAGTGCGATTGGCGCGGTGCCTTGTTCTATTGAGGCGCGCATGGCGATGATGGCGTCGGCGGCACGTCCGGAGAGTGCGAGGTCGGCGACACGGAAGCGTCTACTTGGGGATTTGCTGTGAGGTATTGGTTGACGCGTTCCAATGTTATGGGATTGTCGTCGAAGTCGAAGCAGAGTTGTCCTGCCATGGCTGCGAGTTCGCCGGTTTTGTCGCCGAGTACGGCCACGAGTTGTTGTGCGGCCATGGGTTCGATGCGTCGGTTGCGTCGTTCGAAGCATTGTATGGTGAAGTTGAGTTTCGCTTCGGCTTTTTTGAGGTCGGCTACGGTTTCTTTGACGGCTCCGGCTTTGGTGAGTTGGTCGATGAGTCGTTTGCCTTTGATGCCGCCTTCGTGTTGGCAGATGACGATGCTGGCTTCGGCTGGATTGTTGACGGCTTGCTTGCAGTAGGCGACCATGGTTTCGCCGAGTTTGTCGTCGGCGTTTTGCAGGTTGGATACGATGACGATTGATCGTTCGGAGAGCAGTGATGGGCTTACCGCTTCGTCGAAGGCGTAATGATCGGCGTTGGTTGCGTCGAGTTCGATGGTTTCCGCGTCGGGGTGTTTGCGTTGCGCTTGGTGGCGCAGGTCGCGTACGGTCTGCTCGTTGAGGTACGGGTCGCCTCCGTAGATGAGGTGGAAGGGCGTTGTTGCGGATGGTTTCGGCATAGTATTCAATCTCGCTGTATCGGTGGACAAGATTCATTCGTTCCATTTCATGGTCTTGAGCGCGTTGTAGGTTCGTTCGCCCCATGCTTTCGCCCGTTCGATCGGATTGTGTATGAGGCGTCGGCCCGGCAGGTTTGGTTCCGTTGTGGTGATGCGGGCGAAGAGTGTTCCGGCGAATCGTGCGGTCGTGTATCCGATGATTTCGACGAGGATGATCAGTAGCGCGCCGCCTGCGTCTCCGGTCCATGGAATGGTGGCGTGGTCTCCTGATCCGAGGTTGAGGGCCATGAATTCCATGATGGCGGTGCCCCATGAGGCGAGGCTGGCGAATATGAACCCGAGGCTTGGAAGTATCCATGAGATGGCGAGACTGGCGAGTCCGGCAAGTGTGGAGAATCCCACGAAGGGTGCGACGACCAGATTGGCTGGAATGGAGTAGACCGGCAGTTCTGGTTCGATAAGCACTTGGATCGGCAGGGTGAAGAGTTGCGCGGCGATGGTCATGGCCATGGTTTGCGCGATGAATGCCGGCATGATCGGTGTGAGCCATGCGCCTAACGGTCCTGCGAACAGTACGATGCCAAGTACGGCGGCGCATGACAATGCGAATCCGAAACTGCGTGACATGTGCGGATTGACCATGAGCATGCCCAACGTGGTCCAGCTGAGGGTTGACAGGGCTTGCGTTCTTCGGCCGAGGAACAGGAAGCCCGCTCCCGCCAAACCCATGAGCAGGGCGCGCGACACCGAATCGGATGGGAACACGCACATCGCCAGCATGATGTACGACGCGCCGATGGCGATGGCCGTGACGCGTTTGGGCAGCAGCAGGAACGAGCAGACGGCGCGCACCAGGGTGGCGACGACCGCAAGATGCCCGCCGCTGACCGCCATCAGATGCAGTATGCCCGAACGTTGGAAGGCGTTTTCAAGCAGATTGGCGTATGTGGAATCAATACCCGTGCCCGTCTGGCCATTGCCACTATCTGGAGGAACGTAATCCTGCCCAAGAATACCTAAGGTCAGGCCGGGAACGAGCACTTTCCCTTGGTCGGAAAGCCGTGACGTCTGTTCGAAGAACGCCTGCTGCATCATGCCGATCGTGCGCAATGCGAGGTTCGGTCCCCGTATGCGTTCCACGGAGGCGATGTCCGTCAGCCATAGCGGCATGGCACCGTATTGCGATATGGCGAGCGTGCCCCGCATCCGGTATTCGCCGCCTTGTTTGAGCGTGCCGCAGTCCGGCCGGTCCGCATAGACGCGCACCCGCATCATGCTTGGCTGCGTGACCTGGCTTGCCGTGATCGTTGAGATCGTCGCATCAATCTGGCAATCGTTTGCACGTCTGTTCGAATTCACTGCGGGAGATGTCGTACGTACCAGCGTGACAACGTCGCTTTCGCCGTTTCTGGCCGCGTACGAGGCCGCATCCCTCCATTGCAATACGTCGTAGGTCAACGCGGAAGACGCGCATGCCATCGCCGCGACCACGCATACGATAATGCTGAAATGCCATGCCGAGACCGCCCGCCGCACGCCAACCGGCACTCGCAGCATAGGCGATCGCAGGAACGGCAATCCCAATAATCCCAATAATGCCAGCAACGGTACCGCCAATGCCACAACGAGCGGCAGCATGCCGAACCGACCATCCCGTTCGACGCAATAGTCGAATCCCATATGCGTGGCCAAGCTCGCCGCCCACCCGCATAGGGCGGCCGGCAGCAGACGCCAATCCCTGCTCCCCTGCTCCCCATCCCGCCATTCGAACGTGTTTCCTCTCATCGTGCGCACACTTGGTCTCGGAATTTCGCCAGCGTTTTCTCGCCGATGCCTTTGACTTCCAACAGTTGGTCGACATTGTCGAAACGGCCGATCTGATTGCGATAGTCGATGATGCGTTGCGCGGTCACGGGGCCGACGCCTTTCAAGGTCTGCAGTTCGTCGGATCCTGCGGTGTTGATGTTCAGCAGACCGTCAGCCGGATCGGCGGGCTCCGCTGGTCCGGATGTTGGTTCGCTCTGGCTGTCGGGTTCCGTGGATGGCTGCTGGCTTGGTGTTGTTTGCGTGGACGCCGTCTTGTCTTTCTCGGTTCCGTTCGCCTTCGATTGTTCGGATTGGGTGATCTGCGATTGTTGGAGCGCACTGTAGTGGACGGCCTGTTGGATGAGCATGGTCAGGCTTGCGCAGAGCGCGCACGACAGGGTGAGTATGGCGATGACCGCGTGGATTGGTTGGAAGACGAGTCGTGGACGGTCGCGTTTGGGCCGGTCCTGTTCAGTCGGTTTGTCGGAACTTGACGCCGGCCAGATCCCGCAATGTGGGTTTTGCGGGTTCAGGCGATTGTTCAGTTGTCGCGATTGCAGTGGACGTTTCAGCCGCTGCGGAAATCTCGGATATTGAGGTTGTTTCGGATATCGCGGGAACAGCATGTTCGTTGCGAACGTTCTGCCCGCGCGCGTTCTTTCCACGTGTTTCGGGCATGCCAAGTCCGCGCAGCCGTTGCGCGGACTGCGATGCGGTTTCGGCTTGCCTGTTGCGCCTGCCGGCGGGGTAACGATAATGCCCATGCATCCAAAGTGGAGGATGCATGGGCATGTTGTCCAGTCGAAACGGCCCCTGTGGTCGAAGGATGGGAGTTATCCACATGTTCGGCGTGTCGCCTTATGCGGAAACGGTTCCCACCCTGTTGGAAGCCTCGTCAAAGGTCTCGCCAGAAGCCGTTGGATCCGTTTTTCGAAATATCATTCCGCAGGAACGATGGACACGATCTTCGGAGCCTTGACGATGACCTTGCGCGGTTCCTTGCCGCCCAGACGATCGGCGACGGCTTCCAACGCCATCTTCTCAAGTTCCTTAGGATCGATGTCGGGCGAGACCTCGAGCTTGGCGCGCACCTTGCCCTTGATCTGCACGACCGCGGTGACGGCGTCCTGGCCGACATAGCGTTCGTCGGCCTTCGGCCATTCGGCGTGGGCCAACGATTCGCCGTGTCCGAGCTTGTTCCACAGTTCCTCGCAGATGTGCGGAGCGATCGGGGAAAGCATCAGAATCAACGGTTCGACGGCCGCGCGCGGCACTTCGTTGAGGCTGGTCAGATGGTTGTTGAGCACGATGAGCTTGGCGATGGCCGTGTTAGGACGCATCGCTTCCATTTCCACGGTCACGTCGGCGATCGTGTTGTTCAGCAGCTTCAGCGTCTTCGTGTCGAGCTTACCATCGGTGACGCGCACTTCGCCGGTGTTCTCGTCGACGACGTTGCGCCACAGGCGCTGCAGGAAGCGCATGGATCCGACCACGTTGCGCGTGTTCCACGGACGGGATTCGGCCAGCGGGCCCATGCCCATCTCATACAGGCGGAAGGTGTCCGCGCCGTAGTTCGCATACATGTCGTCCGGCGTGATGATGTTCTTCAGGCTCTTGCCCATCTTGCCAAACTCGCGGTTGGCGTGCTCTCCGTTCCAGGTGAAGGTCGGCTCTCCGTTGGCGTCGGCCGGGCCTTCCACCACTTCGGCGGCCGGCACGTACTGGCCACGGTCGTCGGTGTAGGCGTATGCCTGGATCATGCCCTGGTTGAACAGCTTGTGGAACGGTTCCGCGGAATCCACGAAGCCGAGGTCGAAGAGCACCTTGTGCCAGAAGCGGGAGTACAGCAAGTGCAGCACGGCGTGCTCCACGCCACCGATGTACAGGTCCACGCCGCCGGACTTGCCAGTGGTCTCGTTGTGGTTCGGGCCCATCCAGTAGTCGAACTCGCTCTTCTCCACCATGTGTTCGGTGTCGGTCGGGTCGAGGTAGCGCATGTAGTACCAGCAGGATCCGGCCCAGTTCGGCATGGTGTTGGTGTCGCGGTAGTAGGTCTTCCTGCCGTCGCCCAAGTCGAGTTCGACCTTCACCCAATCCTCGTTGCGGCTCAGCGGCGCTTCAGGATTGGATTCGGCGTCTTCCGGATCGAAAGTCTTCGGGCTGTAGTCCGGCACGTCCGGCAGGTTGATCGGCAGCTGGTCGTCCGGCAACAGATGCGGGGTGCCATCTTCGCCGTAGACGATCGGGAACGGCTCGCCCCAGTAACGCTGGCGGCTGAACAGCCAGTCGCGCAGACGGTAGCTGACCGTGCCCTTGCCGACACCAGCTTCTTCCAGCCATGCGTTCACCTTGTCGATGGCTTCGTCCACGCGCAGTCCATTGAGGCTCAACGCGTCGCCCTTGGCACGGGTGGCGTCCACAGCGGAGTTGATGACGATGCGTCGTGGGAGACGAACGGAGCCTTGCCTCATAGTTGGCAGATCGTCGCCGGATTCCGGCAGCGGCTGCACGGTGTAGGTGACCGGCAGACCGAACTTGACCGCGAAATCGTAATCACGCTGGTCGCCACCCGGCACGGCCATGATGGCGCCGGTGCCGTAATCCATAAGCACATAGTCTGCGGTGAACAGCGGCAGCTTGGCTCCGGTGATCGGGTTGATGGCGTACAGGCCGGTGAACAGGCCGGTCTTCTCGCCCGCCTCGTCCACACGGTCCTTGGCGGTCTTGGATTCCGCGGCCATACGGTAGGCCTTCACAGCCTCGACCGGAGTGGCGTAGCCGCCCTTCCAGTCTTCCGGAGTCTCGGACGGCCATTCGGCGGGAACATCCTCGAGCAGATGATGCTCCGGGGAGACCACGGCGAACGTGGTGCCGAACAGGGTATCGGGACGGGTGGTGTAGATCTCCATGTCCTTGACGCCGTTCGGGGTTTCGACGTCGAAATGCACGGAAGCGCCGTGGGATTCGCCGATCCAGTTGCGCTGCATGAGCTTGACCTTTTCCGGCCAGTCGATGCCGTCAAGATCTTCGATCAGACGGTGGCCGTATGCGGTGATGCGCATGGACCACTGGCGCAGCTCACGCTGGAACACCGGGAAGTTACCGCGTTCGGACTTGCCTTCGGCGGTGACCTCCTCGTTGGCGAGCACCGTGCCCAGGCCCGGGCACCAGTTCACCGGAGACTTGGAGATGTATGCCAGGCGGAAGTCGTTGAGCACGTCGGCCTGCTCGGCTTCGGTCAGATCATTCCACTGCTTGCCTGCGAATCCCGGAATCTCACGCTCGCCGGATTCGAACTGCTCCACCAGCGTGCTGATCGGGCGTGCGCAGCCCTTGGAGCCAGACGGTTGGTGGCATCCTCGTCGTACCAGGAATCGTAGATGCGGGAGAAGATCCACTGGTCCAACGCACATAGCCCGGGTCAATGGTGGCGAAGGAGCGGCGGTTGTCGAAGCTCAGGCCCATACGATGCAGCTGGCGGCGCATGTTGGCGATGTTCTGCTCGGTGGTGATGCGCGGATGCTGGCCGGTCTGGACTGCATATTGCTCAGCCGGCAGACCGAAGGCGTCGTAGCCCATGGCGTGCAACACGTTCTCGCCCTTCATGCGGTGGTAGCGGCTGACCACATCGGTGGCGAGGTAGCCGAGCGGATGGCCCACATGCAGGCCTTGCCCGACGGGTACGGGAACATATCCATGGCGAAGTACGACGGGCGTCCTTCGGCGTTGCGACCCTTGCCGTCCTTCAGATCGCCATTGACGTTGGCGGCCCAGAAGGTGCCTTCGTCATCCCAAATCTTCTGCCATTTTTCCTCAATGCCCTGAGCCAAATCCGCGTTGTAACGGAACGACGGTTCGGCTGGTTCGTTCGACTGCGTCTGCGCGCTTTTCTCAATGTCACTCATAATGCATGAAACTAGCCGCGCAACTGGACACTTCGCAAGGCGTCAATCATTATGCAAGAAGCGTTTTGCAAAGCGTCACGCAAGGCGGGGGCCGTCAGCCTTCCGACGCTGCCGAGAGCGTTATCGCGGGAGGGTTGAGCGACATGTCGGGAACGTAGCCGATCGACTGTTTCATCTTGTCTATGGCCTGCTTCCACGAGCCGTCGTCCATCATGGACTGCAATGCGGCGTCGATCTGTTTGGCCAGCGTGGATTGGCCGGATTTGACCGCGATCGCGTACGAACGTTCGCCGAACGTTTCGCCTACGACCTTGAGATATCCGCCTCCCCTGTTGGATGCGAGGCCCGCCGCTATGGCGTCATCTGCCGCGATGGCGTCCGCCTGCCCGATCATCAATGCCGTTTCGCATTGCGGATACGTGTCGCGTTCGCTCACGGTCACATCTTCCGCAAGATTTCGCACGCTGTAGGAGGGTATTCCTCCTTTGGCCACGCATACCGTCCTTCCGGCAAGATCATCGGTTCCGGTGATGGTTCCCGCACTGTCGGAACGTACCAACAATGCCGCATGCACAGTCAGATACGGTCCTGCAAGCTCAACCTCACCATCCTGAACGTCATCAGCGGCGAAAGCATCGACCACCATGTCCACGGTGCCGTCTTCAAGTGACGAAACGCGCGTCGACGGCAGCACCTGTTTGAACACGATCTGTTTTTTCGCGAATCCCAGCGTGTTCGCCACATATTGCGCCACGGAAATATCGAAACCCGAATACTCTCCCCCATGCAGAAAACCCAAACCAGCTGGTCCGCGGCCACGCCAATCGCAATGGTCGGCCCCTGCGCGAGACCATTGGTCACTACGGAAATGGAAGTGCCGCACGCGCTCGTGCCCAATACGGTCGAAGCGGCGCATACCAGCGCCGCGATATTTCGTGACAGACGTGACAGACGTAGCATACGCGCGATTCTACGCGATTCTACTTGAACATGCGCGAACGCGTCAGGAACCAGGTGACAATGGCCGAAACGACCAGCGAGATTCCGATGATCACGGCGAAGCCCCACGGCTTGTCCGTCAACGGCATGCCTAGCATGCCCTCCTGGAAGTTCATGCCGTACATTGAGAAGATCAATGTCGGAATCGACAGCGTGATGGAGATGATCGTGAAGATGCGCATCACGTTGTTCAGATTGTTCGACACGATCGACGCGAACGCGTCGGTCATGTTGGCAAGAACGCCGCTGTAGATGTTGGCCATCTCGATTGCCTGCTTGTTTTCGGTGATGACGTCGTCGAGCAGATCCTCGTCTTCCGGATACTGCTTGATGCGCGGCAGCGTGGTCAGCTTTTCCATCACGATTTCGTTCGATTTGAGCGACGTGGTGAAGTAGACCAACGTTTTGCTCAGTTCGAGCAGCATGAGAATCTCACGATTCTGCATGGAATGGCGCAGTTTGAGTTCGAGCTTGTCGCTTTCGCGGTCGATGATACGCAGATACCGCAGATACATGGTGGCGTTGCGGTACAGGATCTGCAGGATGAAACGCGTTTTCATATACGTGTTGAAACCGCGGATCGTACCTTCCATGAACGGGTGCAACACCGGAGTGTCCTGCATGCAGACGGTGATGATGGCCGACTGCGTGATGATGATCGACAACGGGATGGTCTCGTACCAGTCTCGCCCGCCGCGCTCTTCGACGGTTGGAATGTCGACGATGATCATCGTGTAATCGTCTTCCACGTCCACGCGGGAGCGTTCTTCGTCATCAAGCGGGGCGCGCAGGTCGGCGAGATCAACGCCGGTTTCCATGGAACGTTGGCGAGTTCCACATCCGTCGGATCCGAAAGGCATAACCAAGATCCGTTTTCGGGTTTTTGGATCTGCTCCACCTGGCCGTTAATCGTTCTGAACATTCTCAACATGTCTCTCACCCGCCTTTCGCGCTTTCCGACGTTCTATCGCTGTACGGCAGCCCGAATCCAACATATCCGGCGATCGGTCTCTTGCGATCGATCTGGAACATTCGGGCAAACAACCTTATTTAGGATAGTCCCACCTTGAGAGTTGGCCGGCCGCGTGCCTGAGATTTCATCGAGAATTCATGTTCGACGCATGCGTCCGCGGCAGGCGACAGTCACTGCAGATCGTTGCGGTTACTGCGGATCACTGCACGATGGGCTTCCACAATGGCATGTTGGGGCCTCGCAATTCCTTCGGCCCATTCTCCCAATCAGTAAGCGCGGCGATGGCGGGACCTTGGTTGAAGGCGTCGAGCTTCCACTGCCATGTGTCGGGATCCGCAGGACCGTTGGAACCGCCTGTGTTGACGCTCATGCTCGTCCAGAAGGCGTTGCGCATGGCTCCGAGATTGTTGAGGTCGTCCGGATCCATGTCGAGCAGCACGGCGACGGTGGCCACGATCCACGATCCATGGCCGACTGCGAGCAGCGTGGTGGCCGTCGGATCATCGGCATGTTCGGCGATGATGCTTCGTATGGCTTGGGAGCCACGCTGGCCGGTATGCCTGCGGCTTTCGACGCCATGCTTGGTTTCGCCTCCGGTGTGGGCACGCCATGAATGGTAGTCGTCGGCGTACTGTTCGAGGATTTCCTCGCGGGTCATGCCTTCCCATTCGCCGAAGCTGCGTTCACGCAGGCGTGGGTCGAGGGCTACGTCAAGTCCGAGAAGGTCGGCGATGGCGTGAGCGGTCTGTTGGGCGCGGAAAAGGTCGGATGATACGACGACCATGCGTCGGCTCGCGGCCGGTGCATCGTTGATTTCGTTAAGATCGGCGAGATACGCGCCTCGTACGCGGGTTGGGCGAGTTCATCATTATGGTCGGCGATGTGCGCGACTTTCGCCCAATAGTATGTTTTGGCGAGTTCATAAGCGCTTTGGTCGGCCTGCCACCTGCCGACGATGTCGAGGGGAATGTCGATTTGGCCTTGCAGTCGTCTTGCGAGATTGTATGCGGTGCGTCCGTGGCGCAGGAAGAGTACTTCGTCGATCATGCATTTCATTGTAGCTATGCCGTGCGAGTGTGGTGAGGGTCGCCAGATGGCTGTGAGCGCGAATGCGTGGTGGAGAGGGTTCCGTCGGTGAGGCATCCTGTTTCTGGCGGGCATTCGTCGTGGTTGGGGACGCGCGTTCCTATGATGAGAAGCCGGTGGGTGTTGATGCCGTATGGGGTGCAGGTCATAAGGGTGGCCTGATCGGCGCTGGCGTCGTGTTTGTTTATCCAGGTGAAATCGTCGGGGGTGATGGTGCGGATTGTTTGCACTTGATAGGTGAGGGTTTCGCCGAGGGTGGTGATGGTGAATTCGTCACCTTCTCGGGCTTGGTCGAGTTTGGTGAACATGAGTTTGTCAGCGAGGCCCCGGTGTGCGGTGATGACGGTATGGGTTCCGCTCCCCCGATTGGCAGGGATGTGCCTTCCAATGCCTGCGCCGATGGCGAGCGTCTGTTCGCTTGTTCCGTGGCGTATGGGTAGCTGATGCCGAGTTTCGGGTAGTTGATGGTTGCCATGACGTCGCTGGGTGGGATGACGAGTTGCCGATTGTATTCGTCGGGATTTTGCGTTGCGGGTTCGCCGTCTGTTTGGTTGCTGGTTTGGTTTGCGAGGCGCGCGTTGTAGAGTTTCGCCTGCCGTTTGCTTTCTTGGATTGCCTTGTTTGCGGTGTTGGTGATGGTGGCTGCGTACGCTTTGACGTTGGCTGCTTGTTGGATGTTGTCTTCGGCGCGCATGATCAGGGGTATGCTGATGATGAGTGCCGTTGCGGTGAGCATGGCGGTTCCCACGCACCATCGGATGATGCTGCGTTTGTTGGGCGCTTTTTTGTGCCGTGGTTTGCTATGCGGGGGAATCGCCATGTGTTGCCTATTGTCGGATGTTGGCTAGTCGTTGCTTGATCGGCACATGCGCAGCATGACGATGCTCCTATGAAGAGGAGTGCCGCGATGCTGAAGAGCATGGTGAGGCCTGCCGCACCAGTCAACGGTATTTCGGTGATGGTACGGATGTTGGTGACGACCACGGTGTGGCTGTCGCCTTTTTTGATGAGGTTGTTGGGGTCGGATTTGACGTCGAGGCTCCACGTCATGTTGGTGTCGTCAACGTTGACGGTGACGACTGCGCTGGGCAGCATGAGCGACGAGTAGTCTGGGGCGCTTGTGTTTCGGTGATGGTGTATTCGCCTTTGAGTCCTTGAATTTTGGTTTCGCCGGCTTCGAATGTGGTGGTTGTGGTGGTATCGCCGCTGGTGGCGAGGCGGTAGGTGCCGTTGCCGAGGGCCACGAGTTTCAAAGGCGTTTTGTCACTGGCGCCTTGGGCGATGGCGAATTTCGCGCCGGTGAGCTTTTGGCTTTTGGCGTCGACCTTGCGTAATGCGATTTCACCGGTGCAGACTTTAACCTCGTTGCCGGGCTGGTTGTTGTGGTCCTGCCATGCGTTGGGATTGTGGGAGTATTCCAAGTCGATGGAGTTGACGTTGCAGGGGCTTCCGATGACCGCATTGCCGTTGAGTCTGGCCTTGTAGGTGACTGTGATCGTCGCGCCGACCGGCAGGGCCGCCTTTGATGCGTCCGAGGCGAGAATGTCTCCGTTGACGCCGAACAGCCAGCTGATGGTTTTGCCGTTGACGTTTTCCTTGTAGAACGTGCTCGCCAATGCTTTGCCGCCGACGGTGATCGAGGTGAGCGAACCATAGTCGAGACCCGCGCCAAGCGTATCGTTCAACGCAAGATAGTAGTGCTCGTAGCCTGTCCAGTTGGGGATTTTCTGCGTCACACGGTAGGTCAGGTCCTTGCCTATCGCTTCGGATGCGCTGTCTTTCCAGGCACTGCCGACGTTGACTTTTTTGTCTGGCGATTCCACGTTGGATACCTTGTAGATCACTTGCCCGAGGGTCAGGGTCGTGCCGCCGGCCGTACGTAGTTGGTTGACGCCGTTGACCGCGGTGCCGTTCATCATCATGATGGACGCGGTTGTTTTGATGGCGGTGCCGCTGCTTAGTGTGGTTGTCGCCGGTGTACGGTCCACGATGGCGTAGATTCCCGGTACGAGTACGTTGCCGGTCGACATGGTGGCTTTGTCTTGGCTGAGTGTGGAAACCGCCGTTCCATCCTGCTTGGCGAAGTTGGTTTGTTTGGCGAGGCTGTTGCAGAAGTTGCGTAGCTTTCCGCTCCATGGATCGCTGCGCGAGTCGGTCAGGTTCTTCACCACCCACACCATCGGATCGTTTTTGCCGTTGACGGTAAGGTTCGTATCGGTGGCTCCGGCCGCTTTGGCTGCCGCGGTGATGTCGGATGCCAATGCCGTGTTCGTGGTCAGATCGTAGCCGACGATCGTGTTGCCGTCCACGCTTGCGGCGGTATATGTGGCAAGCTGGATGCGCGGAGGTCCTTGCCTTCGAGGCTTTCCCCGTTGCTTGCCTTCACGCTCATGGACTGCTTGACGCCTAAATCGCCGAGTTGCGGCGTGGCTTGGGCCGTGCCCGGCATGGCAAGAGCCGCGATCATGCCCAGCGCAAGCATGGAGGTCCATCGGCGGCGTATGGTGTGTTGTGTCATGGTTCACCTTCTTTGGTTGTCGGTTGTCGCATAGGCGTCTTCGCTTATGCGTGCAGACCAGCATGGCAGAAACCAATATTCGCCCGCCACCTCTTTAAGAAAATCTGTGGATAAGTGGATGAGCGAACACTTATCCACACTTATCCACAACCCATGCATGCAACTGCCGTATAGGAATCCATGGTCGAACCGCCGCGAACGATATGCTGCAGATTCGCGATCTTCCGTTCCGATAACAGCGAACCGCAGACCGGACATACAGTCCCGTCTGCGGTTCTCCGATATTGTCGTTTCGACTGGTTCAGTATGGAACCGATCAGTCCTTGACGATGGTTTTGCCTGCCGTAGCGCCCGGAGTGAGATCCTGAATTTCCGTGATCTCCAAAACCGGAATGGTCATCGGCTTTTTCGTGCCGCGTTCTTCGGCGACTTTGACCTGTTCGTCATAGATGGCGTCATCGGAATGCAGCACGACGTTGCCGCGGAAACGGTATCCCTTCTTCTGTTCGAGGTTGGCGACCGCGACGACCAGATCACTGCCGTCAAGCAGGTTACGGTATGTCTGGCCCGCGGTGCGCTCGTGGTAGCCGATATGGTTGTTGTCGATGATGAACATGCTCATCTTCGGACCGAGATCGACCTGGCCTTCTTTGCTGATGGTGGCCACCCATGCGAGGTTGCTGTTGAGGAATCCCTTCATCTCATCGGTGAGATCTACCATGATGCCGTCCTTTCGTCTATATGCCCATGGAATGCGGGCATACTTTCAGACTACGACAAGAAACCCCACAACGCATGTTCGCCCAACGTGAATAACATCACATACGCGCTCCATCTGAAACCGAATTTAGGAGAGATAACACCTGTTTCGCACTTTGCTGAGGCATCAGACCACGATCATCCGCTATCCAATCAATCATGGAAAAGAAAGGATTGATTTTGGGTTGGCATCAGCGGTATCTGCTGGACGATATGCACGTCGAGTTGATTCGCAATGGGTTCAAAGACAAAGCCTGCAGCATGCCGATATCCGCACTTGGTTTAGATATTGTGTGTGAATTCCTTTATTCCATTGATGGGTTTTTCCCTCAAAAGAATTTATGCAGATTCAGACATTTCCGATTTAGCCTGGGCTTTTTGCGATGTGGCAATTCTTGTTTGCTGGCTTAGATATGTCAGACAGTATCTGCCAGAGAAAGCACAAAGGCATTTTATTCCATCCCCCATTCTCGCTTTGCTTGTATGCGCGTACGCAACGCCCCGGAGGCCCTGAATCTGAGAGGGCGTCTTCCTGTGAACTCGATGAGGCTCGCGCCCGCCAGCTCATCCACGTATTTGCGGATCGTCTGTTTCGTCAGCATGAGGTCGCCGCCTGCATCTTCGAGCGTCATGGACTTGGTGGTGTCGAACAGCTCCTCCTGCATGACTGCGTAGAGAAGCAGGGTCGCGTTCGTGGACAGTGCATGTTCCTCCGTAGCTCGTCACGCAGGACGGTCGCCTTGTCGAGCTGGTCGATTTTGACGCCGAGCTCCTCGATCAGGGATTCCTGCGCCCGTTCGATGAGTCCGAGGATGGTGTATACGAAGAACGTGAGTTCCCCGCTGTTGAGTTTGTCCTCGGCCTCAGTGAACGCCTTGTAGTATTCGTTCTTGTTCTCCGCGATCGTCCTGGAGAGGGACAGCACGGTGGGCAGAGTGAGATCGTTGCTGAGGTAGAGCGCGAGCAGATACCTGCCTGTCCTGCCGTTGCCGTCGTAGAACGGGTGGATGTATTCGAACAGGAAGTGGCTGGCTATCGCCCGCTGCAGGAACGGTATGGTATCCGACCGGGCGAGGTCCATCATCTGTGCGAGCAGCGCTGATATCCGCGCCTCGCTGCTGACGCCGCTGTGGATGACGGTGCCGTGCGGTCCTTGGACCTCGACATCGCCTTTCCTGAACAGCTCCCCGTCGGGCCTGTTCTTGTCGTCGATCTCGTCGAGGGCTATCTTGTCGTAGATGTCCCTGATGTCCTCGAGAGTCTTGGGCAGTTCAACGTCGCGATTGGTGAGGTTGAGATACAGTTTCGCGAACTCGCCGAACCTGGCCTTCTCCATGTCGCCCTCGGTCCTGGCCTGCCGGGCTGCGGCCACGGCGGCTTCCGTCTCCTTCCGCGTCGACCTGACCCCCTCCATCTCGTTGGTGGCGAGCAATTCCTCGGATATGGCGTGGTAGATGTAGTTCCACCGCATGACTCCTGGGATGCTCCGCCACATGGCCGATACCTGGCGTTCGGCGAGGAGCACCTTCTGTGTGAGCATGCACACGCAGCGCGGCGTGGCGATGAACAGTTCGCCCAAGGGTGTGCCGATTCCGGTTGTGAATGTGGAGTCCGCTTCGAGGCGTTGTCTGACGAGCCGGTCGTGGTTGGCGTAGGAGTCCATGCTCCTGTCGGCGTGGAACAGCCGCGCCAAAGTCCTGTATTCCATGCTCATAACGGTCACTGCTTTCAAAAAGTCATTTATATTTTATGAGAATTATAAATTAGAAGCACTCATAAGACAAGACAAAGCATCTATGAATGAAAATTAACAATAAGCCCATGTCGGCTCTACCGTCCGTCGCCGACACCCCTGCCGACACGGGTCGTTCATGCGTCCGTCTGTTCGGCTTGTATACGATCCTGCCGAAGGTTCTCCGCGTCGTCGTGGAAGTCCTGTTTCTTTACCACCATATAACCGGTTTCTATCACCTTGAACCGTTTTTGAGGTTCGGCAAGCACGTCCGCGAAACAGCGTCGTTTCAACAAAAAGGACCACCCCTTACGGAGTGGCCCTCGATAATCGTGGAGCTAAGGGGATTCGAACCCCTGACCCTCTCCATGCCATGGAGATGCGCTACCAGCTGCGCCATAGCCCCAAAGTCTGCCCTGCAAACTCTGTATAATATACATCGCAGACATAAGTCACGCAAATTTCGGCGTGTCGCCCGCACTGAGGAATTGGCATGAGTAAAACCGCACTACGCAATCACCTTATGTGAACCTTATGCGGGCGACATGGGAAGTGCGCCACCAGCGACATTAGTTACTACTTGCATCTCCCGTCGAGCCGGTAGTACCGTCGGTGGATCCGACGTGCCAGTGCCAGTCGAACCATCGGTTCCGCTGTTTCCGGATCCGGATGATGAGCATCACCAGTGGTGCCGGACGTGCCTCCGTTTGAGCCAGTGCCGTTGGACGAATCCGTTCCGTTCTGGCTGGAACCATTGCTGGAATTATCGGATGACGACCCGCTGTTTCCGGACGTGGATCCATTGGTATTGCTCGATGTGCCGTTGGAAGTGGACGAGTCGGTGGATCCGTTGGTGGTTTTGTCGCTGCCGTCCGTGGTGGTTTCGTCGTTCGAATCCGTGGAATCGGACTTAGGCTTTTGCACGGGGGGCTGCCCGTCGCCAGTCTGATAGTCATCGGTATTTCCATGCGAAGGTACAACCTTCTCATGCACCACGTCACGCACCACGGTGTCCGTCCCCTGACCGCCGGTGAAAGCAAGAATCAATCCCGCGCTCACTCCCACACCAACCAAAGCACTGACGAATGCGATGATCGCCGGAGCGTACTTGCTATGCAACCAATTCGAGGAACGCTGCCCAGCATGCTGTACTCGGGCATCATGCGCGCTTCCGAGTGTTCCGGTCTTACCGGTAACTACGCCAACATCGCTGACGCCACGCTGTCCGTTCGGGAAAACGGAAGTCTCCCCTGCCCCGGCAATATCGCCGAGCGCACGAGTCGCATCCGCATATTCCTGTCCGGAGGAAATGACGCGCGGTAAACCGGACTGCGCTACCGCAGCCGTATCGGCAGACAATACCATCGTGACATCCGACGCAACAGGAGACGATCCAATAATCCTCGTCTCATCATCCTGTTCGGAAGAGCCAAGCACCTGCGTTTCATCCGCAGCTCGCTCATTCGAAACCGTCTCGCTACTCGACGGGAACGGCACGGCCTGTTGGATCTTCTCCCCTGATGCCTTCAAAACGTTCTTGTAGACCTGCGTGGCAACCGCGGAAACAACCGAACCCGCGGCCACACCAATCACCGATCCCGCGATACCGATTTTCGCGGAAAGTAGGAATGACGTGACCGCCGCCAGCGCACCCGCGCAAATCGACGAAAAAGAGATTCCCTTAAAAAAGTTTTTCACAAGCCATGACGATAGCTAATTTCGCTATGAAAGTACTGGCGATTCTGTGAAAAGCTTGAAAAAGCGGTGACAGACCAGCGTCCGACATCATGTATCGGCCGGCTACAGGCTGGCTACAGGCTGGAATGCTCCCATTCCTCGGAATCGGCGATAGCGGGACCGTGATTGTAGTCCATCAAACGCCAACGCAATGTGGAACCGATCTCCAATGGAATGAGCCGCACCCAGTGAGCGTTGCGCATCGACAAAATGTCGGCGAAATCGCCATGCGCATCCGCCATTCCCAGCAGCGTCTGCAACGTTTGGGAAATCCATGCACCATGCGAGAACACGTACAAGTCCGTGTCGGATCCGGCACGGAACGCCCAATCGTTCAACGCTTCGACGCCACGACGTCCGACTTCCTCCTTGGGTTCGGCACCGTATTTGAGTTCGCCGCCACGGAATTCAGCCCAGGAACGATAGTCTTCCGGGTACCGTTGCGCGAGTTCCTCAACCGGAATGCCTTCCCAATCGCCGAAGCTGCGTTCACGCACGCGGATGTCGGGATGCACTTCCAAGCCCAGCGGGTCGGCGAACGCATGCGCGGTGGCTGCGGCACGCCCCAGATCGGAACAGATGACCAGCCGGTTCGGAATATCGGGACGACGATCAACATACAGTTCACGCAATGCGTCGGCCGTCTGGCGAACCTGCCATTGTCCGACTTCGTCGAGGGGAATGTCGATCTGGCCTTGCAGACGATGCTGCGCATTGTAGGCGGTACGTCCGTGACGCACCAGCGTGATGGCGTGCACGTGTTCCGGTACTGCGCTGTTATGCTCAAGTTCGACGTTTCGAGGCATGCTGCTGCTCTCCGTTGCTTTCTCGATTATGGAATGTTTGCGAAAACTGCTTCGCTTGATATGAAAACATGCCTTCCGCATCTATACGGGAAAGCATGTTCATACGTGTTATTCCGCGGTTTCCGCGGTCTCTTCGTCGGAAGTCTCCGGATGTTCGAGCTGCAGGTCGATGCTCGGGCAATCCTTCCACAAGCGTTCGAGGCGATAGAAGTCGCGGGACTCCTGATGCATGACGTGGATCACGAAATCACCATAGTCGAGCAGCACCCACTGGCCTTCGGTCAAGCCTTCGCGGGAACGCGGTTGACGCTTGCCGCTTTTGAGATACAGGTCCTTTTCGATCTCTTCGGCAACCGCCAACACCTGACGTTCGTTCGAAGCGGTGGCGACGAGCATCGCGTCGGTAATGGCCAATGGTTCGGTGACGTCGAAGGCAACAAGGTCGGTGGCCTTCATACGGTCGGCCGCGGCGGCGGCGATGCGGATGGCGTCGATGGATCTTGTACTGCCGGCATATTCAGCGCTCCCATTCGGGCTTCCAGCCCTCTACTACATGTTGTGTGTTTTCGGAATAGACCATGGAATCGTCCGGAACGTCGTGGCGTACCACGGAACCGGCTCCGGTAGTGACGCCGCTGCCGACTTCGACAGGGGCCACGAACAGGTTGCCGGCACCGACGTGCACGTTCGATCCGATGGTGGTGTGGTGCTTGTGCACGCCATCATAGTTGGCGGTGATGGTACCGCCGCCGATATTGGTGTGCTCACCCAAGTCGGCGTCGCCGACATAGCTCAGATGCGGCACCTTGGTGCCGTTGCCGATGTGCGCCTTCTTCATTTCCACAAAGGCGCCGGCCTTGGACTCCTCGCCAAGATCGTTGCCCGGACGCAGGTACGTCCACGGACCGATGTTGGCCGCGCGACCGATGTGGGTTTCCTGCACGCGGGAACGCTCCACATGGGCGTCGGCATCGATGACCGCGCTGATAAGTGTTGTGTATGGGCCGACCTGCGCGCCCTCGCCGATCACGGTCTGGCCTTCCAGGAAGCATCCGGGAAGGATCACCGCATCGCGTTCGATACGCACGTCATCTTCGATCCACGTGGTTTCAGAGTCGAGAATGGTCACGCCCTTACGCATCCAATGCTCGCAGATACGCTTGTTGTGAGCTTTGGCGAGCGCTGCGAGCTGCACGCGGTCGTTGACACCTTCGACGCTCAACGGGTCGGGGGCGGCGAACGCACCGACGGCACCGTTGGCTTTGGCGGTTTCGAGTGCGTCGGTCAGGTAGAACTCGCCTTGGGCGTTGTTGGATTTGAGGTTGGCGATCGCTTCAGCCAGCAGTTTGGCATCGAACACGTAGACGGACGTGTTCACTTCATGCACGGCCAGTTCGCTGCTGTTGGCGTCCTTCTGTTCCACGATGCGCAGCACGTTGCCTTTGCTGTCGCGGATGATGCGACCATAGCCAGTAGGATCGTCAAGAATGGTGGTGAGCACGGTGGCTCCGTTGCCGCTTTGCTCATGGAAGGCAAGCAGCTGGTTCAACGTGTCGGCGTCGAGCAGCGGCATATCCGAAGCTGCGATCAGCACCGAGCCGTCAAGACCGCCTTGCTCCTTCAACTGCGTCATGGCGCACTGCACGGCTCGCCCGGTGCCGGGAATGTCGTCCTGATTGACGATGGTGACACGCTCATTGTAGGAGCGGGCCGCTTCGGCGACTCGTTCCGCCTGGCAGTGCACGACCACGGCCAACGTTTCAGGGTCGAGCGCCGACACGGAGTCCATCACACGGTTCAAAAACGTCTTTCCGGCCAAAGTGTGCAGCACTTTCGGCTTGTTGGAACGCATGCGGGTGCCCTCACCCGCCGCAAGAATAATCGCGGCACTTAATGCCATGTCTAATCTCCAATTCCTCCGGCTCTCACAAATCCAGACACGAAGCCAGTTATCCGACGTTCCATCTTAAAACGAGCCCTCCCTAAACGCAAAACAACCACGTCTCGGAATGACTTGTGGAGCGCTGGAATGTCAGCATGCGTGCCTCGGAATGACTACCGTCTGATAGACGACTATGGAAAACAGCAATAACTACAAGGCGTTGCGCCGGAGACGGAGCGGATAGATTGATGTCCGACATGAACGTGGGGGTATCTCACGTAATGTATCACCATTTTTTGGGAAGGGAATGATAGTAATGTCAGATATCGCATATGATTGGATCGCCCTCGGCGTAGCCGCGATCCTGTTCGTCATCCTGGCGTTTCTCAAACGTAAGAAAAACGCGGGTTTCACCACACGCGTGTTGCTTGCAACGGCATTCGGTATCATTTTGGGAATCGCTTTCAACGGCCACACTGATTATGTCGCGCGGTGGGTTCCATCTGGTCCAACGCAATTACCGCACTGGTGGTTCCGCTGCTGCTGTTCAGCATCATCTCCAGCATCACGAACCTTGGAGAGCCCATACGCTTAAAGAGTATTGGTGCGAAAACCGTATTCTTCCTGCTGCTTAACACTGACGAAGTTGAATCCAATCCACTTCTTCAAAGCGTTCTTCCCTGCCGGAGTGGTCGCGTTCACCTCGGAAAGCAGCATCGGCACGATTCCAGTCACCGTGCGTCAGTTACGTAGCGCAGGCGTTCCATGAGATATCGCCTCGTTCGTTGCCGGAACGGAGCCCTCACAGAGGGCAAATATCACGAATGACGCCAAATCCGATTCAGCCAACGTCTCCCACCAACAGAGCGGTTTCGCTCTGAACTTCGCACCCAATGCAATGTTCTCCGCCAGTGGAGATGACGCCTGCTGCGGCACGAAGCCGAACAAATAATCCATCCACAAATCGACAGACACCTGTGGGAGAATACCGGATCGAAGTGTTCGAACGACGTTAGGCTGTCAGAGCATGCCGAGCAGCTCGGCCTCGTCACGCATGGCGCGGTACAGCATCCACTCCTGCCTGGCGTCGGACAATGCGCGGTGCTCCTCCATGTCGGCGATGTGGTAGTCGACGATGAGGGTGGAAACTTTGTGGCTTCGTTTTTCCGGATGCAGTCGACGGCTGAGGTCCAGAGTGTCGACGAAATGGTGCGCAAAGCGCGCGTCTCGCTCCGAGTAAGCGAGCTGTACAGCATTGTCGAGGAACGACATGTCGAAGGACGCATTGTGCGCCATGACCACGGCTGTGTCCGAACACCAGCGTGCAAACTCATCCATGACTTCACGCACATCCGGTTTGCCGAGCAGCATGCCATCGTCGATTCCCGTCAAACCAGTGATTCTTGACGGGACGTGTTCGAACGGGTTGATGAGCTGGTCGAATTCGTCAACCAGCTCATCATTACGGATTTTGACCGCGCCGATCTCAATGAGCTTGGCACCTTTGCGCACACTCAATCCGGTTGTTTCCGTATCGATCACGATGTAATCCGTGAATCGTCCGGACAACGGGTCCAAACGTCGGGAATCGCCACTTCTATGCGCTGCCATTCATCTCACCTCTGCTCTTTCATTTGCGATGTATAGCTTAATCATTCCAACCTGACTTTCTTAGCCGGGGAAACATAACAAAAAAAAAGATCCTGCAGCATGACGCTGCAGGATCAATGAACCGTTATTCAGGCTTTACCGCAAAGCTCGTTCAGCGGGTCGGAGCGACCGTGACCGGGCAACGCTGGAAGCTCTTGAGATCGACATAGCCGGTGGTTGCCATGGCACGACGGAGCGCACCAATGTAATTGGTGGTGCCGTCCGCATTGTGGCTGGGACCGAACATGATATCTTCCAGGGTGCCGACGGTGCCGACGTTCGTGCGGAAGCCGCGCGGAAGCGTCTGATGACGGGCTTCGGCACCCCAATGCATGCCCTTGCCCGGAGCTTCCTCGGCACGGGCCAGCGGAGAGCCAAGCATCACGCATCGGCGCCAAGCGCGAACGCCTTGATGAAGCTGCCGGAGTCGCCCATGCCGCCATCGGTGATCACTTGGACGTAGCGGCCGCCGGACTCGTCCATGTAGTCGCGGCGGGCTTCGGCCACGTCGGCGATGGCGGTGGCCATCGGAGCGTGAACACCGATGGTGTTGCGGTTCGCGGATACTGCGCCGCCGCCGAAGCCGACGAGCACGCCGGCCGCGCCGGTACGCATCAAGTGCAGGGCCGCGGTGTAGTTGGCGGCGCGCTACGATGACGGGCACATCCAGATCGTAGATGAACTTCTTCAGGTTCAATGGCTCGTGATCCTGGGAGACGTGCTCGGCGGAAACGACCGTGCCGCGGATGACGAACAGGTCGACGCCCGCTTCGAGCACGGTCGAATAATAGTCCTGCGTGCGCTGCGGGGACAGGCGCCCGCAACGGTGACGCCGGCGTCACGAATCTCATGCAGACGCTCGACAATGAGCTCCGGCTTGATCGGCTCAGCGTAGATCTGCTGAATACGCTCGGTCGCGCTTTCGGCCGGCAGTTCGGCGATCTCGTCAAGCAGCGGCTGCGGATCGTCGTAGCGGGTCCACAGGCCTTCGAGGTCGAGCACGCCAAGCGCGCCCATCTTGCCCATGGCGATGGCGGTGGCCGGCTGGTCACCGAATCCATCGGAGCGCCGATAACCGGCACGTCGAATTCATAAGCGTCAACCTGCCACGAGGTGGACACATCCTGCGGATCGCGAGTACGACGGGAGGGAACAATGGAAACGTCGTCCAGAGAGTATGCCAGACGGCCCTTCTTGCCCAAACCGATTTCAATTTCCTGAGACATGTTTTCAAGGCTAATGCTCAGCAATGACAGTATGCAAGAGCGTGTCACCTGCCGCCACACCGTTTTTTGGACATTAACAGGTGCCGTTAACACGTTCGTTATAAGACAGGAACTTATCACCTTCAATCCCGACAGGAGGGCAACACATGGCCAAAATCAAGGTCGAAGGCAAGGTCGTCGAACTCGACGGCGACGAAATGACCCGCGTCATCTGGAAAGATATCAAGGATCGCCTGATCCTTCCATACCTCGACGTGGATCTCGAATATTACGATCTCGCATCGAAAACCGCGATGCCACCGACGATCAGGTGACCGTCGACGCGGCGAAGGCCATCCAGCGTGAGCATGTCGGTGTAAAGTGCGCCACCATCACGCCGGATGAGGCGCGTGTCAAGGAATTCGGCCTGAAGAAGATGTGGAAGTCCCCCAATGGCACCATCCGCAATATTCTCGGCGGAACCATTTTCCGCGAGCCGATCGTGATGAGCAACGTTCCGCGTCTGGTTCCCGGCTGGACCAAGCCGATTGTAGTAGCCCGCCATGCGTTCGGCGACCAGTATAAGGCCACTGATTTCAAGGTTCCGGGGGCAGGCACGCTCACCGTCACCTTCACTCCGGAAGATGGTTCCGAGCCGATCGAACATGTCGTGTACAACTATGGTGCCGACGGCGGCGTGGCCCAGGTGCAGTACAACGTGAACGATTCCATCCGTGGTTTCGCCCGCGCCTGCTTTAACTATGGTCTGATGCGCGGCTATCCGGTGTATCTTTCCACCAAGAACACGATTCTCAAGGCATACGACGGCCAGTTCAAGGATACGTTCGCCGAAGTGTTCGAAAACGAATACAAAGACAAGTACGCCGCAGCGGGCCTGACTTATGAGCATCGTCTGATCGACGACATGGTGGCCAGCTCCCTCAAGTGGCATGGCGGCTACATTTGGGCCTGCAAGAACTATGATGGCGACGTGCAGTCCGATTCCGTGGCGCAAGGCTTCGGCTCTCTCGGCCTCATGACCTCCGTGCTCATGACCCCTGACGGCCAGACCGTCGAGGCCGAGGCCGCACACGGCACTGTGACCCGCCACTACCGCCGCTGGCAGAAGGGAGAGAAGACCTCCACCAATCCGATCGCATCGATTTTCGCTTGGACCGGCGGTCTCAAGCACCGCGCCGACTTGGATAACACTCCGGAAGTCAAGTATTTCGCCGAAACTTTGGAGAAGGTCATCGTGTCTACCGTTGAAGGCGGTCAGATGACCAAGGATCTCGCCATGCTCGTTGGTCCGGATCAGCCTGGCTTGACACCGAAGGCTTCATGAACGCTTTGGACGAGAATCTCGCCAAGCTCTGGCCGAATGACCTAGCCGAATAACCTTTGGCTGAACGACCAGCAGCAGGCTCAAAAGGCTGGATATGTATGGTTCACACGCATATCCAGCCCTTTTTGACGTCCGGATATTACAATCGGAGCTCAGCATAGGAATCATCATTCGATTTTCATGAAGGAAACGGCATGACACTGCACCGCACGACCGTGACGAAACGTCTGTTCGCACTGTTGGCATCGACCTCGCTCATCATGACCATGGGCGCCTGCTCATCCGCCAATGAAACGCAATCGCATGAAACGGACTCCCCCAGCACCGCCACTGCCACCGATGCCGGCAACGTGGTGATCTTCACCCCTTCGGACGGCATCACCATCTCCCAGCAGACGCCTCTGAGCAAATGGGAGAAGCTGGTGCCGGAAATCGTTTCATCATTGAAAGACAATGATGTCAAAGGCGCCAACATCACCGTCAAAGCGGCGCCAAGTCTCGACAAGCAAAGCCAAAGCGTGCAGGATTACGTGGTGAATCACGTCAACAGCACCAGCGACGATGCGGATTCCTCCGACAAAACCACTCTGGTAGTGGCGCCGGTGGCCGACACCACCGAATCCGACCGCCAATATGGAGACTATGTGTCGCACGCCATCACATGGAATGGGAGCTCCTCCGACGAAGACGCCCAGGACTACGCCCAATCCGCGGAACGTTTGGTTTCCGCATTGCAGCTCGCTCAAAACGAGGGCATGAAAGTCGTGTTAGTGTCGAACACGCTGCAGGGTTTCACTCCGGATGTGTACGTGCCGATGACCACGGCCGAGCAGATCGGCCAGCTTCAAGCCAAACAGCTGGTCAGCAAGCTCGAGCTCGACAAAACCAGCTCCGACAATCCGAAGCATATCGAAGTGCTACTCCCCTACGATGCCGCCAATGAAAGCGGCAGCACAGCGGACGCGACTTTCGCGCAAGGCGTGTTCAAAGGCATTTGGTCAGTGCTTGGACCGTATTTCAAAGATGGGAAGGCCGTTTCCCCATCCGGCACGCTGACCTCGTCGAGCACGGAATCCGATTGGGTGTCCGTGGCGTTCGACGCGGCGAAAAGTGAGCGGGTCAAATCCACGCTCGCCGGACGTCTCGGCATGGATAAGGACACATCGCGCCATACCCGCATCGACGGCATCATCTCCTGCAATGATTATGTGGCCGGCTATGCTTCCGAAGAGCTCAACGATCTTGGATATACCGGTTCGGCGGCCGACATCAACCCATCCATCACCATTTCCGGCATCGTAGACAATATCACCGGCAAGAAAGACCTGAAAAAACAGTCCGTTCCCGATCCTGCGCAGGCGCCTGAATCCGATGACGGCGATTCCGATACGGAGGATACCAGCGATTCCCTTGACGAGCAGAACTCGCAATGGCCGATCATCACCGGTTACGGCGCCTACGTCAGCTCCATACCGAATATCGTGAACGGCAAACAGTGGATGACCGCTTTGGAAAATCGCAAGACCTTAGCATCCGACATCGCACAGACCTGCGTGCAGCTCAACACGTCGGGCAAACTTGCGAAGCTGACGTTCATCTCATCCGTCGCCATGGAAGACATGAAAGTGCCGACCATTCAGGAAGAGGCGCTTGCGGTCAGCGCCAGCAATCTGAAGAAAACGCTGATCGAACCGGGATATATCTCGCTCGCCGAAGCAGGCTTGTAGACCGGCAACAAGGTAATCCGGATTATCAGACATAGGAAATCCGACAAGAGATGGAAAAAGCTGGCCTCCGTCGAACCGCCGCGACGGAAGCCAGCTTTTTATGTTGCGGCCGGCACATTCCTACCGCCGATCATCGCATTCTACTTCTTCGGAACGTAGATGACGGTGTCGATCAGCATGCGGTAGTGATCAACCACCGCCTGACGGCGTGCCTTCATGCTCGGCGTGACCAAGCCGTTTTCTTCGGTGAACTCGTCCGGCACGATTTCGAACTTACGGATCGATTCGGCACGGGATGCGAGCTCGTTGGCTTTGTTGACGGCACGTTCCACTTCGGCGCGCACGATCGGATTGCGGGAGGCCTCCTCGAGGGATGCCGCGCATTCCGCGCCTTTCGATGCAAGCCATGCGTTCGTTTCGCCAAGATCCAACGCAATGATGGCCGCTATGAACGGCTTGCGGTCGCCGATCATCACGCATTGACTCACCACGGGCGACGTCATGATCGACGCTTCCATTTCGCATGGAGAGACGTTCTTGCCGCCGGCGGTGATGATGAGGTCCTTCTTACGTCCGACGATGGAGACGAAGCCTTCGTCGTCGATGGAACCAAGATCACCGGTATGCAGCCAGCCGTCGACAATCTGCTGCCTGGTGACGTCGGGATTGTTGTGGTAGCCGGCGCATACGGCCGGGCTCTTGATGCACAGTTCACCTTCCTCGTCGACACCCATGGCCACGCCCTGCAGAGGCAGTCCGATGGTGCCAATCTTGTATCCGGAGGTCGGATTGACGCTTGACGGAGCGCAGGTTTCGGTCATGCCATAGCCTTCCAGCAGCGGCAGTCCGACGCCATTGAAAAAATGCGCGATGGATGAATCAAGCGGAGCGCCTCCGGAAACCGCGTATTCCACATGGCCGCCGAACACGTCCATGATCGAGGAGTACACCAGCTTGTTGTACAGCGCATGCTTGAGATTCAAGACAACCGGAATGCCTTCGCCTGACTGCTGTGCGTACGACCAGTCGCGCGCCGTCTGCGTGGCACCTGCGAAAATACGTCCTTTGAGGCCGGCTCCGGCCTTTTGCGACGCCGCATTGTATATCTTTTCGAAGATACGCGGCACGGCAAGGATGAACGTCGGCTTGAACGCTTTGAAATCAGCCAGGATCGTCTTCAAGTTGCTGGATAGGCCGAGCGAGACGTTACCTGCGAAGCAGAAGAACTGCATGTAGCGTGCGAACACGTGCGCCAGTGGAAGGAACAGCAGCAGACGACGGTTCGGCTTCATCGCGATATCGGGCATGGAGCTAATGCCCGAATAGGTGATGAACACGAAATTGGAATGGGTGAGCTCAATGCCTTTTGGCGTGCCTGTGGAGCCGGAGGTGTACACGATGGTGGCGAGGTCCGATCCTTTGACTGCATGTTCGCGCTCTTGGAATTCGGCGTCGGACACGGCATGTCCGTATTCGATCATCGTGTCGATCGCGCCAAGTCCGATGACGTAGACGTCGCCAAGATTGGAGCATTCGTTTCTGATGGATTCGATCTTGTCGCGTTGCGCGTCATCTTCTGCGAACGCCATTTTGACGTTGGCGTCGTTGAAGATCATTTTGACCTGCGCGGGAGAATTCGTCTCGTATACGGGAACGGTGAGCGCTCCGATCGACATGATGGCCACGTCGAGCGCAGTCCACTGCCAGCAGGTGTGAGAGATGATGGACACCGATTCGCCGGGCATGATGCCTTGGGCGATCAGCCTTTGGCGATGGCGATGACCTTGGCACGGAATTCGGTGGCGCTGAACGACGACCACTCGCCATGCTCGTTCTTGTATTCGACCAATGAATCGTTCGGAGTGCGGTTCGCTCGTTCATCAAGCACCGAGAAAATGTTCTTATCTGTGTCGATCTGCTGTTCCAAAGGCCGCGTGTATTCCTTGTACATGGCATTTCTCCCCTGCGTAATCGTCGTACATGTAGCATCATAGCCTGAGAGCTTCACTTTTTCGACGAGGCCACGACGTATGGACAAAATCAATGGTTCTGTCGACCCCTGTTTCACAGGCCTTTCAATCCGATTCTCACCGTACGGGTTTTGCTTTCCGGATTGGTGTATTGCCGTCCTTCCGATTTTATCCCCCAATGCAGGCACCGCTCGTCGCAATGGTCGGATTCGCCCTCCACACGCGCGAAACGCTCCCCTTGCGCAACATGTGCGCCGACATCGCGTTCCGCAATGGCGGGTTCGAACGTCGAGGTCAGGCCGGAAAGGTCGCCTCCATGCCGGATGGTGACCACGGCTTTGCCTCCCACGTTGCCGCTGAAGGCGATCACGCCGTCCGCGGGCGCGACGATGGCTTCCTGAGGGTCCGCAAGCAGGTCGACACCCCGATGGCCTGGAAGCCACTGTTGTTTCGGCGCATCGTACTTGCCGACCACCTGCGCGCCGTTCAGCGGCCATCGCATCAGGACGGCGCAGGAACCGGACGCGGTCGCCGCATTCGTTTTCGCATACGTCGGTTCGGCCGACCATAGGCAGCACACGAGCAGCATGACACATGCCAGAGCGCATACGACCATGGTTTGGCGCAACTGCTGGCGGATGCGCTTCTTTCCTCCTGTGCGATTCTGTTCCGTCGGATTCGCCTGCGATATTCACGTTCGTCCATGATGGCTCCTTCACGTTGCTGTGTTTGCGCCGTTGCGTTGTGCTGTGGTAAATCGCCAGCATGACAGTGTGAAGTTGTGCTTGTCCAGCTGAAACGGCCCTGTGGTCGGAGGATGAGTTATCCACAGGCTCCGGGCGTGTCTCGGCATACGATGGAACGTATGAGCGATAACACGTCACAGCGCAAAGCGTTGCAGCAACTGGAAAGCGAGTCCGATTACGATCGGATCACCTACTATCAGAAGCCTTTTATGGTGCTGTGGGCGGCCGTGCAGGAAGCGTCAAGCGAATTGCAGGACGATTACGCGCTCTCCCCCGAACTGGCGCAGTTGTGGGTTGCCGAGCAGATCCGCAAGGTGTCGGACTCGCTGGTGGACCGTCTTGCGGAAACGGCTTTGGCGCACGGCGAGTCGAAATCGAATGTGGCGCGCGCGGCCGGGGCAAGTCCCGCCAACGCGTTGCGGCGCTTTCCTCGGCTCAAGACCGATGGACCGCACGAGCGCACGCTGATCGACGACGTGCTTGATTCGTTAGAGTAACAAAAAGCCCTTGATTTCCAAGGGCTTTCATGTGGCTCCTGCGACTGGGCTTGAACCAGTGACCGTCCGATTAACAGTCGGATGCTCTGCCAACTGAGCTACGCAGGAATATTCTCCTGTTCTAAGCTTCTCCCCGACGAAAATCAGGAAAAACCTAAAAACGTGCTCCTGCGACTGGGCTTGAACCAGTGACCGTCCGATTAACAGTCGGATGCTCTGCCAACTGAGCTACGCAGGAATGTGCTTCCTGTACGGAATTGCTTCCGTGCACAAGTCACATATATTACACAAATCCTTTGTCTTCGCAAATCGAGTGTCGCACAGCGTGTCGCGACATCACCATTCGAGTTCCGCGATGTCCATCGGATGCTCGTTGACGTCGACGGCGGTGACCTTGCCATCATGCATGCGGATCACACGGTCCGCGATCGGCGCGATCGCGGAATTATGGGTCACGATCACCACGGTGGCGCCTTTCTTACGGCTCATGTCCTGCAGAATCTGCAGGACCTGCTTGCCGGTGTTGTAGTCCAACGCGCCGGTCGGCTCGTCGCACAGCAGGATCTTCGGATTCTTCGCCACAGCTCGGGCGATGGCCACACGCTGCTGTTCACCGCCGGAAAGCTGCGCGGGAAAATTGTCGACACGATCGCCGAGACCGACGTCTTCCAACACTTTGACGGCATCCTGAGCATCGGAAACGATCTGCGAGGCGAGCTCGACGTTTTCCTTCGCGGTCAAATTCGCCACAAGATTGTAGAACTGGAACACGAAACCGATGTCCGTCCTGCGATAAGCCGTCAGCTGTTTCGGGGAATAGTTGGAAATGTCGCGTCCGTCGATGACCACGCTGCCTTCTGAATTCGTGTCCATGCCACCCAAAATGTTGAGCACCGTCGACTTGCCCGCGCCCGACGCGCCCAGAATGATGGCCAGTTCGCCTTTTCGATGCCGAAGCTCACATCATCGTTCGCGGTGATGGTGGTGGAACCCATTTGGTAACGCTTGTAACTATGCTGCATTTCGATATATGCCATTTTGGTCTCCATTCCACGCCGAAAAATCCTTGACTCCCAATATTACGACTACAGTAGGGATTGTTGCTCATAGACGACGAGGAAGGGAACGTTATGGACATCGCCGACGACGCCGACCGTTTGCAAACACTGCTGTACAGCGCTTACGATTCCGATACCGTGCGCGAGATGGAACGTCCGCTGCTTGACGACGGCGTGCCGCTGATGCGCATGGCCGCCTCGGCTGCGGCCCATGTGACCATGACACTGCTCGATGATGAGGACCTCGCCGTCGAGGACGCGCGGGTAGCCCTCCTTGTAGGGGCGGGAGATAATGGCGGCGACGGTCTATACGCCGGCGCGGAACTGGCGAACGAAGGCGCGCATGTCACCGCGATCGCCGTGGGACGTTCCCTGCACGAGGAGGCGTTCGGCGCGTTCGTGCATGCCGGAGGCCGTGTTCTCGTACTTGATCCCGCCGCCGAAATCCCAGGATGCACCACGGGTTTTTCCGCGGGAGAGGCCGGAGAACGACTGCAGCCGCCGTTGAATACGTTCAGGGCTCCCATGTGATCATCGACAGACGATCCGGAATCGGCGTAAGCGGCGCATTGCGTGGCATCGCAGGCGCATCGCTTCCTCCTTGGGATTCGATGGCGAACTTCCCGACAGGCCCGCCCTGCCGAACAACGAGCCTTCCTCCGCCCTGCCGCTCGTCGTGGCGATCGACACGCCGTCCGGCGTTGGCGTAAATGACGGTTCGCTTCCAGGACCGTACATTCCTGCTGATGTTACGGTAACATTCGGCGCGATGAAGCCGTGCGCGATGGTGCCACCCGCCTCATACGCATGCGGCCGCCTCACTTTGGTCGATTTCGGTTTCGACATTGATGATTGCGTCCCCGCGGCCGAAATGACGGACGGCGATTTCGTAACGGATTCGATTCGCCTTCCGCAACTTTCGGACGGCAAGTATTCGCGTGGAGTGGTCGGATTGGTGACCGCTCCGCCCGTTACCCCGGTGCAGCCGTATTGTCGGCCACGGCGGCGGCGCGCGCCAACACTGGCATGGTGCGCTATCTCGGCCCGCAACGAGCGCAGGACATGGTGCTTTCCTCGTTGCCCGAGGCGGTGATCGGCAAGGGCCGCGTCCAATCATGGGTGGTTGGTTCCGGCGTTCCCACGGGTGACGACGAAGCCGCCGACACCGACATTCAACGCGAAACCATAACCGCGTTGTTGAAGCATTACGCACTGCAGGAAAAACCGGCTCCAATGACGACGCCAGGAATGAAAGCGCCCTGGGCATGCCGCCGATCGTGGTAGACGCCGGAGCTTTGGACCTGCTGCCAGGCAAAGTGCCGGCTCAAGTGGTTGTCACCCCGCACGTCGGGGAGCTGGCCCGCATGTTGACTCGGCTAGACGGAAACGAAGCCAGCGTCGACAAAGTGCGCTCGCAGCCGCTCGCCTGCGCCCGCAGTCCATGAGCTGACCGGCGCGACCGTATTGTTGAAGGGCGCGGTGACCATGGTGGTCGGCACGGACGGCGAAGGCAACGAGCGGGTGATTCTTTCCGGACGCGCGCCGGCGTGGATGTCCACCGCAGGATCGGGCGATGTGCTTGCCGGCATGTTGGGCGCCCTGCTCGCGCAACAGGACGACATGCTTGCCGAGGATCCGGCATTAGTTCCCGAAGTCGTGGCGGCCGGAGCCTACATACATGGTCTTGCGGGCTCGATCGCATCGCGATCCGAACAGCGTGGATGGCATCGTCCGCAGATCTATGGGCATTCCAAAAAGCAGCATTTCGGGGAAATCGGCCATCCGATCATCGCGAGCGATATTATCGGCGGCATTCAGCCGGCATTTGCAATTACTTTAATTGCAAAACAAATTTACCGAACACCAGCCCCAACATCGGTGGCTTTGCGCTACACTAGCGTTGCCAATCCGTATTTTGCAGAAAGGATTTTCATGACCTCCCCCAGTGCCAACGTCACCGATGTGGTCTTTGATTTTTGCGGCGTGCTTATCGACTGGCAGACGCGCGCATGCCTTGAAGGCAGGTACCCCCAAGTGGTTGTAGACCGTATTTGCGCGGATAATGATCCGTGCGGCTTCTACGATTATGAGGATCGCATGGACCATGGCGAGGATTTCGAAGCATTTATCCCGACGTGGTACGTGAACAGGGCGAAGAGATCGCGAGATTTTCCGCGATTACATCGAACGTTACGGCGATGCGCTCCCCCGCATGATTCCGGATATGGAACAGCTGCTTCGTGATTTGAAGGCTGCAGGCTACGGCGTGTGGGGGTTGACGAATTGGTCGCATGAGACGTTCCATTTCGCATTCGAACGTTTCCCGCAGCTCGGCGACCTGCTGCAGGGCACGGTGGTGTCCGGCGTAGAGAAGATGCACAAGCCGAATGCCGACATCTACGAACTGGCGCTGAGCCGTTTCAATCTCAGGCCGGAATCCAGCGTGTTCTTCGACGACACCGCGAAGAACGTCACTGGCGCACAGGCCGTGGGCATGCACGCGTTCCGCTTCACTAACGCCGGTCAGGCTCGCCGCGATCTGAAATCTTTGGGCATGGATTTCTGACTTTTTCAAAACGAACACTTGAATTAACAAAGGGTGCGGATCGCACGCATGTGAACCGCACCCCGATTGTTGGACTGAAGAAATTCAGATTCGATTCCTTCACTGTTTGCAATTGGTTCTCCTGAGTCCGTTCATTAAACTTTCCCAGATTGCCAACGGCGTTTGTCAACGTTGATTTGTGTTCTGTGTCAAGGCGACGGTATCTAGCGTCGCTATGACGTTACTTCAGTTTTGCCGCGAACCGCGACTGCGGCGGAACAACAGGTAGCTGTATACATAAGGAACGAGCGCTGCACCAACCGCTATCGTCACAATAATTGCGACCATGAGCATGTCGCCCACAGGCACAACAGAGCTGACAACACCCGCCACAATCAACAGCACTCCCAACACCATGAAAGAGATGCCACCCACACGCTGCGTACGCTTCCAATTGTTCTCGTCGACCAGAGCCCAAGGCGTTCTGATGCCGAAAGTGTAATTCTGGCGCATGCGCGGAAGGTAATTGCCTAAGCCGACGAACAGCGCGCCCAATACCACGCTAACAATAAGCCAACGGGACCGCCGGTAGCTGGGATACACCGAATGCGGTGGCTTCAGTGAACCATGTGACACCGCACATGATGAGTGTGAACGCGATGACGAATCCACGATACAGTCCGCTGGCCTTCATGTAGTTTTCTCCCTTGGGGTCCATCTTCGGGATGACGAGGAAAAGTCCCAAGCACAGCAACGGCAATACATCAAGAATCAACGTTACGGCACGCGGGCCATAACCATTGACCGAACCATCGGCACCCCAATGAATCGGCACGTTTTCGGGAAGCGACTATAGCAGGCAAGATGTGCGATGATGTTGACTACACACAGTGCAACAAGCGCAATGCACAGATTGCGTCCGATCGGAGCGATCTTCTCCCCCGAATCAGTCTTGTTCTTGTCTTCGGCATTGTTGATGTTGTTTTTTAAATCGTTCAAGTTGTTCCCGCGCATAAGACCCTCCTTTATTTATTGTCTGTTTGATCATTCGCTTGATTGACGTTTCCATCGCCGTCCATGAATCCCATGAACCATCCGATCAGATCCTGCATCACCGTGGTGTTGAGACTGTAGATGATGTTCTGCCGTGCCGTTCGTCGGTTACCAGTCCCGCGGTTTTCAACGTGGTCAGATGGTGGCTGATCGACGGTTTGCTCATGTTGAATTGTTCCGCAAGTTCACCAGCCGTCATGTCACGTTCGCGCAGCAATTCCAAAATGCGCCGTCGCGTGGGATCGGAGAGCGCTTTGAATCCCTCCCCTGCCATACATTCCTCCTTCGCTTCGCAATGTTCACACATTTTCTTATTTAGATAATTATCTAAACATCTACCGCGGACATGCGTGCGTTACGTTTCGCACGTTATGGTGGGAAGCATGATTGATTGGAGCAACCAGGACTGAGTTTTCAAAGAAGGCGCACCTTGCCCGTGTGGTGGAGCAATGGTGCGCCCGGTATTTCGCTTGACAGTCGCAAATTATGGGATCGTGGATCTGTCATAACGACTAGTCCACGATGATTCGACCTGTTTGAACGGTTGGTCGATAGTGATTTGTTTTACTGCTTCTGGTCATAGGGTGGGTTGATCATGCGGTCACGCCAATAGTAGACGTCATCATGTTCGCCGATTTCGCGATACACCTTGCATGGCTGTCCGAATGCGACCATATTGGCGGGAATATCTTTGGTAACCAGCGAGCATGCGCCAATCACCGAATTGTCGCCAATGGTGACGCCGGGAAGCACGGTAACGTTGGCGCCCAACCACACATTACGGCCGATGGTGACCGGCAGAGAATACTGTGTGACCTTCTCGCGCAGGTCAGGACGAATCGGATGGCCGGTGGTAATGATAGTGCAGTTCGGGCCGATCATGGTATGTTCGCCGATATGCACTTCACCATCATCAACTAACGTAAGGTTGAAATTGGCGTAAGCGTGCGCACTGAAATACGTGTTGCATCCCCAATTGGCATGTAACGGCGGTTCGATATAGCGTCCTCGCCGAATTCGCCAAGCAGTTGGCGTGCGATTTCGTTGCGTTGCGTCATTTGACTGGGGCGGGTTGCATTGAAGTCGTATAGCAGTTCCATCTGTTCCTTCTGTGCTTTGATCATCTCTTCGTCATCGCAGGTGTAGATCAGTCCGGAATTCATGGTGTCAAGCACTCGTTGCGGCACAGTCATGGCAGCCTCCTTGCAGTCGTTCATGTCCGTTGCGATTATATACGAACACAACGCCACTCATGTCGTGATTCCGCATGCCTTTCGCGATTCTTTGCACAATCATCGGCCGCGCGTCTGCCAATATCGGAACGCCATGCAGTGTCATTTACCCCCATTTATTCCAGCATTGAAAACTCTGCGGATGGACGGAAGTACGTTGTCAACCAGGCGGATGGAATACGTCGTGTTTGTGGGTGGTGGGATAGCATATTGTTGGTTTTGTCGTTGTGATTGTTAATTGCAAGTCAATAGTCGAAGGAGAATCATGACATATTCCAAGAATGCGCCGTTCCGCGCCGATGTGGTCGGTTCTTATCTGCGTCCGGACGAACTCAAGCAGGCTCGTGCAGATTATGCTGCAGGTATTATTGATGCCGCTGAATTGAAAGCTGTCGAAGACAGGCTGATCACTGATCTGGTTGCCAAGCAGAAGGCCGCCGGCCTGCATGTCATCACCGATGGTGAATTCCGTCGCGGCTGGTGGCATTTCGATTTCATGTGGGGCTTCAACGGCGTGGACCATGTCGCAGCCGCCCATCGCGTTGCCTTCCATGACGAGGTCACTCCCGCCGACACTGCCACGGTGACCGGCAAGCTCGACGGACACGATCATCCGTTCGTGGAGCATTTCAAGTTCGTCAGGCAGTTTGAAGATGACAATACCGTTGCTCGCCAGACCATGCCTTCCCCAGCGCAGACCCGTTTCGTGCTTACCGGCAACAAGAACGCCTACCCGTACGACGAGTTCTACAAAGATGACGACGAGCTGACCGCGGATATCGTGGCCGCATACCGTCAGGTCATTGCCGACCTGTATGCCGCCGGCTGCCGTAACGTGCAGTTCGATGACTGCACTTGGACTCGCCTGTGCGACAAGAGCGTGCGTGAGCGTCTCGGCTGGAGCGATGAGGATGCGGCCCGCCTGCAGCAGGAGAATCTTGACGTGATCAACGCAGTGATCGCAGACCAGCCTGATGATTTGGTGATCAACACCCATATCTGCCGTGGTAATTTCCATTCCACGTGGCTGTCGTCCGGCGGTTATGCTCCGGTCGCAGCCAAGCTGTTCGGCGAAGAGAACGTGGACGCCTACTATCTGGAGTTCGACGACGACCGTTCCGGTGACTTCGCGCCACTGGCTGAGGTTTCCGGCGATAAACAGGTTGTGCTTGGCCTCGTCACCTCCAAGAGACCGGAACTTGAAGATCCGGAAGTGATTAAGGCTCGCATCTCCGAAGCGGCCCAGTATGTGCCGCTCGACCGCTTGTGCCTGTCCACCCAGTGCGGTTTTGCCTCCACTGAGGAAGGCAACAAGCTCACTGAGGAGCAGCAGTGGGCCAAGATCGCACTCGTAAGGTCCATCGCCGAAGAAGTCTGGGGCGAATAATCCAAGCCAATGCCCGGTACGACCAGCTTATGACATGGTCGTACCGGGCATTGTGTTATTCGATGATGTGAACGCGGAGCATTGGGCGAAACGTATAATACGGGACAGCAATCGTGAAATCATAACATCGCAGACAGGGAAAGCTATGAGAAAAGTGGCTTTTATTTGCATGCATAATTCATGCCGCAGCCAGATTGCCGAAGCGTTGGGAAAGCATCTACGCGGAACCGATTGTGATTTTTATTCCGCAGGTGTGGAAACCAAGCCGCAGATCAATCAGGATGCCGTACGACTCATGAAAGAGCTTTACGGCATCGACATGGAGAAAACGCAATACTCCAAGCTGATTTCGGATATTCCAAAACCTGACACCGCGATCTCCATGGGCTGCGACGTGGGATGTCCCTATATCGGCAAGGCTTTCGACGATAATTGGAATCTGCCAGATCCAACCGGGCACAACGATGAAGCTTTCATTGACGTCATCCGTCGCATCGAGGAAAACATCATGAAGCTCTAAAGGGTCTTGACCAGCATCCGTTCGAAGCCCACCAAGACCCTTCCAAAGCATTCTAGGTTAGCTTCTAGCACAATCAGCAGGCAGCTAAATTTTGCCAGCGTGATTTGGTAAGAACATTCACGTGCCCGACACGCACCTCGTGCATAAGAGGCACCGGTACCTCATCACACGTGTGATGATAGACAAAACCAACCTTCTCCTGCACCCGCTTCGACTTCAGATTGCCGTCATAATAGCCGCACCAAATCGCACTCATACCAAGATCAACAAAACCATGACGGATAACCTCCTTGGCTCCTCCGGCATATAACCCCTCCCCAGAAAGGCTTGCCCAGCCAGTAACCCAACTCACACTCATCATCACGATCCGTCATATCCGTATGACCATTAAGCTTTAACTCAATCGAACCAATGGGGTTATTGCTGCCGCGCTCGCAAATCGCGTAGCATTCCTTGCCATTGAGCACATGACGAATCGTATTGAGACTTTCTTCTTTCGATCGGTGTGCGGGCCAGCCCGCGATAGGCCCGATATCCGGATCTTTCGCATAGGAGTACAAGCTTTCCGCATCTGTTTCCGCCCAAGCCCTCAATGTCAGCCGTTCCGTTTCCAACATGTAGTCGACCTCTTTCACACGCAATGCATTGAACTGAAGTATAGATTAGCCTGCAAGGAGAGTTTGCTGTGAGTTGCGCGGCGGAGGCGTGACGCGGATGGAGGCGATACATGCGAAAGTGACGGCTGGCCTAACTCTCCTGTGGGCTTCGATGAAAGTTACGTCCAGTGCAGGGCGTAGATTCATAGCCAACACGTAAAGCAGGGGGGCTCCCCAACGGAGCTGAGATAGGCGAATGCCTGACCCTTTGAACCTGTTGGTTAGCACCAACGTAGGGAGCGAAGAATGAGTGTCGTAGCGCACACGCATTGCCAGCGTCAATTGGCATCCGTAAAAGTCTGCGCAGCAGATGCGTCGACCAAACAGTCTGCATCGCGCAATCATCAATCGTAATTCCATTTTCTATCCCGTATAACCGAGCATACGGCGCGTCAGCATACCCATTGCCTGCGAAATCAAGTTTTCCCAACCCAAAACAGCATAATCAAGGGGGAATCATGAGCAATTATCCATATGCGTCGATGCGAGACAGCTTCGACCTGAGCGCCTATTTTGTGGTAGGACCACAGGATTGCAAAGGCCGACCGATCACCGACGTCATCGATGACGCATTGCGCGGGGGCGCAAGCTTCATCCAACTGCGCGTCAAAGACGCTGACGCGAAGGATCTCACCGACATGGCGCGTGATATCGCGCAAATCATCGAAGACAACAATAAGTCGGATTCCGTGGCATTCGTGATCGACGACCGTGTGGACGTGGTCTGGCAGGCCCGCAGCAAAGGCATCAAGGTTGACGGCGTGCACATCGGACAGACCGATATGGAACCGCGCGAAGCCCGTGCACTGCTTGGCGAAGATGCCATCGTGGGCTTGTCCGCCGAAACGGAAAGCCTGGTCAAACTCATCAACGAATTGCCCGACGGCTGCATCGACTATATCGGTGCGGCACCACTGCATGTTTCCGTCACCAAGCCGGAAGCGTCCGTAGGCGGCAATGACGGTTCCGGTCGCACGCTTGACGAAGAGCAGATCAACACCATTTGTTCAGCCAGTGGTTTTCCGGTAGTGGTAGGCGGTGGCGTGACCGCAGATGATATGGAGATGCTGGCGCATTCAAAGGCGGCAGGCTGGTTCGTGGTGTCCGCGATTGCAGGAGCCGATGATCCGGAAGCTGCAACCCGCAATATGGTAGCGCGCTGGAAAGCCGTACGTGGCGACACGAAGCACGGGTACGCGCCGCGCGTGAAAGCCCAGAAAACAGCGGAAATCAACACTGACAACACAGCCGACGGCGCATCCGGCGAAAAGAAGTTCACCAATGCGAAGGAAGCCAAGGCCGCCTCCAAGCTTGCCAAGCAACAGCGCGTCGACATTGCCGCACGCGATTCCAAGCAGCGAGACAAAGCACATATTCGCAAAACCACGCCGGTGCATTTCGAAAACGAATTCGGTTCCTACGATCTGCAAGTGCCGTACACTGAAATCAAACTGTCTGACACTCCTGGCGTCGGACCGAACGCACCATTCAAGGATTACAACACCGAAGGTCCGAAATGCGATCCGAAGGAGGGTCTCGCTCCCCTACGTTTGGACTGGATTCTTGACCGTGGAGACGTCGAAGAATATGAAGGACGTCGCCGCAATTTGGAAGATGACGGCAAACGCGCCATCAAACGTGGCAAGGCTTCCAAGGAATGGCGTGGTCGCAGCATAAGCCGATGAAGGCCAAGGATCATCCGGTGACGCAAATGTGGTACGCGCGCCACAACATCATCACGCCGGAAATGCGCTATGTGGCGGAGCGCGAGCATTGCAGCGTGGAATTGGTACGCAGCGAACTGGCCGCAGGGCGTGCGGTCATGCCTTGCAATATCAACCATCCCGAAGCTGAACCCATGATCATCGGCTCGAAGTTCCTCACCAAGCTCAACGCCAATATGGCAATTCGGCGGTCACTTCGTCTATTGACGAGGAGGTGGAGAAGCTCACGTGGGCCACCAAGTGGGGTGCCGACACTGTGATGGATCTGTCTACCGGCAACGACATTCACACCACTCGTGAATGGATCTGCGCAACTCCCCCGTGCCGATCGGCACCGTGCCAATGTATCAGGCGCTCGAAAAGGTGGAGGATGATGCGTCCAAGCTCAGCTGGGAACTGTTCCGCGACACAGTGATCGAACAGTGCGAGCAAGGCGTGGATTACATGACGATTCACGCCGGTGTGCTGCTGCGTTTCGTGCCGTTGACGGCGAATCGTATGACGGGCATCGTTTCGCGTGGCGGTTCGATCATGGCCGAATGGTGTTTGCAGCATCATCAGGAAAGCTTCCTGTATACGCATTTCGATGAGTTGTGTGAGATCTTCGCCAAGTACGATGTCGCGTTCTCACTGGGTGATGGACTTCGTCCGGGATCGCTTGCCGATGCGAACGATGCGGCACAGTTCGCCGAACTGATGACTTTGGGCGAGCTTACGCAGCGCGCATGGGAACACGACGTGCAGGTGATGATCGAAGGACCCGGCCATATTCCGTTCGACACCGTGCGCATGAACATCGAGATGGAAAAGGCGATCTGCAAGGACGCGCCGTTCTATACGCTTGGACCGCTCACCACCGACACCGCTCCCGGCTACGACCACATCACGTCGGCGATCGGCGGTGTGGAAATCGCCCGCTATGGCACTGCCATGCTGTGTTATGTGACGCCGAAGGAACATCTTGGCTGCCAAATAAGGACGATGTGAAGCAAGGTGTGATCGCATACAAGATCGCCTGCCATGCGGCTGATATCGCCAAGCATCATCCGCATGCCATCGACCGCGACAATGCCATGAGCAAGGCACGTTTCGAATTCCGTTGGCTTGACCAGTTCAACCTGAGCTACGATCCGGACACCGCCATCGCGTTCCATGATGATACTTTGCCGGCCGAGCCTGCGAAGATGGCGCATTTCTGTTCGATGTGCGGTCCGAAGTTCTGCTCCATGGCCATCAGCCAAAACATCCGCAAAAAATTCGGTAATGCCGAAGCACAGGAGAAGCTCGTCGCCGACGCGCAAACCATCGCTGCCGGCATGCAAGAGATGAGCGAGCGCTTCCGCGAGCAGGGCGGCCATCTGTACCAGTAGACCGAACTGTAGTAGGTTGTGACGAACGGATTGTCTGGTGTGTAGAAAGCCGGGCAATCCCTTTTTGTCGCTTATGCCGATATGGAGCACTCCGATAGGGACAACTCTTTTGCTTGTAGGCCTGACCCGTCAAGCCGGTCCGCTCCCATTGGGCGAACACCTGACCGGTTTTGTCGAGCACGGTTTGTGGGGTTTCCAACTGTGTGCGATCCTCGTCAAGCTGCAATTGGTTTTTTCACGTCCTTGATCTGCGCGATCGGCAGTCCACTATCCAGACAAGAGGGTATAAGCACTCCCCCACGGTCAGTACATGGCTCTAACCTGAATTTATGACTCTTCTTCAGCTGAATATATTGTGAAAATCGTGGAATGCGGTTCCATGAACGAAGCCTCGCACGAGCTGTACGTGTCACAGCCCGCGTTGAGCTCGTCTGTGAAGGAACTCGAGAACGAGCTTGGCATCGAGATCTTCACCCGCTCGTCGCAAGGCATCGCCTTGACCGTGGACGGAGCGGAATTCCTCACCTACGCGCGCCAGGTGCTCGATCAGGCGTCGCTGCTCGAAGAACGTTACAAGAACGCGAAGCCACGCAAGCAGCTGTGCTCCGTGTCCACACAGCATTACATGTTCGCCGTCGAAGCGTTCGTGGAAATGATCAACTCCATCAAATCCGACGAATACGAGTTCACCATTCGTGAGACGCGCACCAAAGACATCATCAACCAAGTGGCGAACATGCTTTCCGAAATCGGCATCATCTACCTGTCCGATTTCAACAAAGACGTGATTGGCAAGATGTTGCGCGAAAAGCATTTGGAATTCCATCCACTGTTCCGTGCTCCGTTGCATGTGTTCATTTCACGCAACAATCCACTGGCCGGCAAGAAGAAAGTCACGATGGACGACTTGAAGCCGTTCCCGTTCATCCAGTACGAGCAGGGCGAGGAGGGCAGCTTCTTCTTCGCCGAAGAGGCGGTCTGGCCGGAATACTCCCCCAAGCAGATCAACGTGACCGACCGTGCGACGATTCTGAACTTCATCATCGGTCTGAACGGCTACACCGTGTGCACCGGCATCGACAACGGCGATCTCAACAATGAGAAAATCGTGACCGTGCCGCTTGACACCGATGAGACCATGCTGGTCGGCTGGATCACGAACGAGCGTGCGAAGCTGTCGAAGGCCGCGGAAAACTATTTGGAGAAGCTCAAGTCGGTGGTGGCCGACCATGGATACAACCTGATCGACTGAATGCACTCATCAACTGGATGCACTCTGATATGAGATTGAAAAGTGCCTCGCACCGATGCTTTCGATTGGTGTGAGGCACTTTTCATATGTTCAACTGTAGGACCCGCCTATAGAATTCAGGCACCATACTGCTCCAGATAAGCGTCGGCAGCGGCCTTGATCTCGTCGGTCACATACGCGGTGCCGTCAGCGGTTTCGATATGCTGGCCGGCCTCGAAGATCTCGCGCACGTTGGCAATGGCGAATACCGGGAAGCCGAACTCTGCTTCGACGGCCTTCACCGCGGACGTGTCGGAATCCTTGGTCTTTTCCATACGATCCACGGAAAGCACCAAGCCGACGACCTCCACATCCGCTTCGGCCTTGAGCTTGGGAATGACCTCGCGTACTGCGGTGCCTGCGGTCATCACATCGTCGACGAGCAGTACCTTCATGCCGTCGGTCAGCTGGGTGCCGACCATCATGCCGCCGTCGCCATGATCCTTCTTCTCCTTGCGGTCGAAGGTGTAGCCGACTTCCATACCGTGGCCGGAAGTCAGAGCGATCGCGGTGGAGACGCCCAGCGGAATGCCCTTGTAGGCAGGACCGAAAATGGTGTCGATGTCGTTCGGCAGATTGCCTGCTTCGATTTCCGCCGCGATCTTCTCCGCATAGAATGCGCCGAGCGTGGCGATCTTACGTCCGTCGTTGAATGCGCCCGCATTGATGAAATACGGCGACTTACGACCGGACTTCAGCGTGAACTCGCCGAATTTCAGCGCCTGCGCTTCCAGCAGGAACTTGGTAAAACGGTGGTCGAGGGATTCAGTCATGTCATGCTCCTTTGATGAATGATCGAGGTCAACGCCAAGTTTCGCCCTTGGCGAGCTTGTCTGCGAGTTCGGGACGTGCGTCGAGCAGCTCGTCGAGTTCGCGGGCCACACGCAATGGCGCGGTCGGTTCGAACAGTGCGGCCGCACCGACTTCCACGGCGTTCGCTCCGGCATACAGGTATTCAAGCGCCTTCTCACCGGAATCGATGCCGCCGATGCCGATGATCGGAGTGTTCGGTAATGCGGAGCGGGTCTTCCACACGGCCACGAGTCCCATCGGCAGCACGGCCGGTCCGGAAACGCCGCCGGTCACATGGTCGATGATCGGTTCTCCAGTGCGAATGTTGATGCGCATGCCGAGCAGTGTGTTGATCATGCTCAGCGCGTCGGCGCCGCTTTCCACGGCCGCGCGGGCAGGCACGGTGATGTCGGTGACGTTCGGCGTGAGCTTGACAATCATCTTCTTGTCGGTGAGCTTGCGCAGGCGGGTGATCAGACGGCTCAACGCCACCGGATCAGTGCCGACGCTCATACCTCCGGCGGCACGTTCGGGCAGCTCACGTTGATTTCCAGCATGTCTGCCGGAGAATCGTTCAGCTTGGACACGACTTCGACATAGTCGTCGTCGCAGTGACCGGCCACATTGGCGATGACCGTAGCGTTGATGGCCTTGAGCTTGGCAGGTCGTCTTCCAAATAATGGTCCACACCCGGTTCTGCAGGCCGACCGCGTTGATGTTGCTGGATGGGCCTTCAGCGGTACGAATGCCGGGATTGCCTTCCCATGGCACCGGGGAGACGCCCTTGGTGGTGACCGCGCCCAGTTGGCTCACGTCGTAGAACCAGCGGACCGCCGCATACTGGAAGGTGCCGGAAGCCGTGGCGACCGGATTCTTCCACGGCACGCCCGCCACCTGCGTGGGATGCTTCCACTCGTACGAACCGTACAGGTTCTCATGCTGGGTATCGTCGATCATCTCATTCACCCATCCCAAACGTTCGCGAGTAAAGACCGGACCATCGGAGCAGACCTTCAAACGTCCGTCCAACGTGTCGACCGTACACAGCACGCAAGTGCCATAGCCACAGCCCATGCGCTGTTCCAAGCTCAGCTGGCACGCCATGTCACGCTTCACGGCCCATGCGGCGACGGCCTTCATCATCGGCAGAGGACCGCAGGTCAGAATCACCGGCTTGAGTCCCGAATCCATCAACTCGCCTTCGATGCGGTCAAGCAAGGTGATCACGTTGCCTTCGCTCTCGTCGATGCTGTACACCTTGTCGGCATACTTGCCCGCATATTCGTCGCCGAAACGCACGTTGCGGTAGCCGAACACCGCGGTGCTGACCGCGCCTTCGACGCCGGCGATATGCTGTGCCGCATGCACGAGCGGAGGCACGCCAAGACCTCCTGCCACGAGCACATAATTGGCGGGCTCCTTGGTCTTGAACGAATTGCCGAGCGGGCCCATCACACGAATGGTGTCCCCAGCTTTCAATCCGGCAAATTCTGCGGTGCCCTTGCCTACCACGGCGAACATGAGGCTGACTTCGTCGCCGTTGGTTTCGCAAACGCCGAACGGACGCGGCATCAGCTTGCTTGGATCGTTGGAATATACGTCAACGAATTGTGCCGGCTTTGCATGGCTGGCGATGTATTCGTCACGGAACGTCAAACGGTACACGCCGTCAGTCAGTTCCTGATTGTCAACGACCTCGACTTCATGCCGGCTCGGGAAAAAGCCTGCCGCAGTCGCTTCGGCAACGGTCGGAACGAACGTTGTTGCGGTGGTCATGAACTCCCTCTCTGTTACGTTCGATGGTTTGGTGGTTGTTTTTCTTTCAGATTGAACAGTTGGCCAGTCGGCAGGTTACGGCAAGACCGCACGCAGATTGTCACGCATATCTTTGGCTGCCTCACGGCTGATTCCGCAACCAGATCCAGAGCATCGTCGGCGCTCATGGATTCAGAATACTTGCCGGACTTTTTCCATGCACCGATAACGCCACGTGACGAGTTGACAAGCGCACCCATGCCGTCACGGTCGAACATGCCGGCCACACCTTGCGCGGTGCCGCCTTGAGCGCGTATCCCGGTACAAGGAAGAACGTGTGCGGCATGCGTGCGCGCAATGCCTTGCCTTCCTCTGGGTGCGTGGCTCCGACCACTGCGCCTACACGTGAATAGCCGTTCTTGCCGATGGTTTCGGCGCCCCAGCCTTCCACCAGATCGGCGACATGCTCGTATACGCGTTCACCGGAGGCGAGTTCAAGTTCCTGCAGTTCACTGCTAGACGGATTGGAGGTGCGTACAAGCACGAAAATGTCTTTGTCGTTGGCGGTGGCGGCGTCGACGAACGGTGTGATGCCATCGGTGCCGAGGTATGGGTTCACGGTCACCGCATCCTCATGCCATGGATCATAGGCGGTGTCGTCCAATCCTATACCGCTGAGGTGATGAGCATATGCAGCCGCGGTAGAGCCGATGTCTCCGCGCTTGACGTCGCCGAGCACGTACAGGCCCTGCTGCTTGGCGTATTCGCAGGTCATGGTGTAGGCGTCGATGCCTGCCGGACCGAGCGTCTCATACATGGCGATCTGCGGTTTGACCGCAGGCACGATGTCTGCGACGGCGTCGATGATGGCGCGGTTGAATTCGAAGAAGGCCACGGAAAGCTGCATGGACGGCGCTTCCGCCGGATCTTCAACCTGTTCGCTGATTTCCTCGGCAAAGCCGGCCACGATTTGCGCTGGCACGAGCGCTTCGGTCGGGTCAAGTCCCACAACGCTCGGATTCTGCTTGGCTTCGATTGCTTCGATCAGGCGATCCATCAATCCTCCTTGTTGATACGGCTGAAGACTAGTTTCGAGCCGATGATGGTGGCGAGCGGACGGCCGGTGACCTGCCATCCACCAAACGGGGTGTTACGAGCCGAGGAATGGAATCGTTCAGGATTCACGGTCCATGCCTCGTCGGTGTTGAGCACCACCAGATCCGCGCGGTCTTCTGCAGGAACCTTGACGAGGTCCAGCACGCGTTTGGTGTCGTCGTCTCCGGGGACGGCGTCTGCGTATTCGTCAAGCAACGCTGTGACGTCGGCCTTGCTGTGGCCCATAAGTTCGGCTGGCGCAGTCGACATGAGTTCAATCAGGCGTTCGTCGGAGATAAAGCCACCGTCCACAAGAATCTTGTGGCATACGCCATACGCGCATTCAAGACCAATGATGCCGTTCGGAGCATCGAGGAAACCAAGGTCCTTCTCTTCCATGGTATGCGGTGCATGGTCGGTGGCCAGCAGATCGACGGTGCCGTCAGCTACGGCTGCGATGGTTGCCTTGCGATCCTCTTCGGAGCGCAACGGCGGATTCATCTTGGCGAGAGTACCGTATTTCAGCAATGCTTCATCGCACAACGCAACGTAGTGCGGTGCAGTTTCGCACGTGATCGGTAAGCCTTCAGCTTTGGCCTTGCGAATCGCGTCGAAAGAAATCGCAGTGCTGACATGCTGGAAGTGCACATGCACGCCGGTTTTGCGCGCCATCTCGATATCGCGTTCGACGATTTTCAGTTCGGTATCTTCGGGAATGCCGGGTACGCCCAGTTCTCGTGATACGGGACCTTCATTGACCGCCCCGGTGTCGTGGTGTTCGCAATGCTCGATCAGGTATAAGCCTGATTTCTTGACGTTGTCGAACACTTGATCGAGGATTTCCGGTGTTACCGCGGAACCGTCATCGCTGATGGCGGTCACCGGGTGGCACAGCTGGTAGGCGTCCTTGTTGTCGTCATCGTGTTCAGGCAGGTAGCCGATCCAGTCGGCCACGTCGGTTGCTTCCTTGCCTGCACGCCCTTTGGAAGCGCATACGCACAGGTCATAACGCACCGGCAAGGTCACATCATGGGCTTGTTCGTAATGCTGCAAATAGTCGATGACCGTGTCGAAACCGGCGTCGAGCACTTCACTGGCGCCCGGTTCCCCCGCCGTCACCTTCACGCCATCCATGGCGGGAACGGTGTTCGGCATGATGAGCACGTTCGTATACCCGCCAGAGGCGGCAGCCGCGCAACCGGAAACCATGGATTCCTTGTAGGTCTGGCCCGGATCGCGGAAGTGGACGTGGGGATCTTCGAATCCCGGGGCGATGGTCATGGCCGAAGCGTCCACCGTTTCATCAGCGTCAGATGGGACGATCAGGTCGATGACTTCGCCGGTGTTCCAAACCTTGATGTCGTGAAGGGTGAGGGTCATGGGTCAGAACTTCGCTTCCTCGTCACAGTAGTCGCAGCGGTATTCCTGACGGTCGGAATGCACCAGGTGGAACATCTGTACGGCCGGCTCGGTGGTAGTCACGCAGCGCGGGTTCACGCATTTGATGATATTGACCACATGTTCCGGCAGTGTAGGCTGCTTTTTCTCTACGATTTTACCGCCGCGCACAATGCCGACGGTTGCGGTGCGTGCCACAAGGCCGAGCACGTCAAGGTCGATGGTTTCGGCTTCCTCTTCGCTTTCGATTTTGATGATGTCTTTGGTGCCGAACATGTGGCTGTCGGTGTTCATGATCAGCGCGAGCTTGGTCTTAGCCGGATCAATTTTCAGGTATTCGAGCACCTTGAGCGCGGTGCCAGCAGGCACATGGTCGATGATGATGCCGTTCTGAATGCTGGTGACCTCCATCAGGCTGCAACCTCCTTGGATTCAAGCGGTTCATATCCCGCAGTTCGTCTCCGACCACCGAGCTTTCCAATGCCATGCGCATAAGCATGCCGTTCTTGACCTGTTCGAAGTAGGCAGCGCGTGGGTCGTCATCCACTTCGACGGCGATTTCGTTGACTCGCGGCAGCGGGTGCAGCACGGCCATGTCTTTCTTGGCGTAAGCCATCTTGGCTTCGTCGAGAATGTAGGTGTCGCGCAGTCGCAGATAGTCGTCTTCGTTGAAGAAGCGTTCCTTCTGCACTCGGGTCATGTACAGCACGTCGAGATCGCCGATCACGGAAACGAGATCCTTGACTTCCGTGTAGGAGCAGGAGTCGGTGGCGTTGATGCGGTCGAGCACATACTGCGGGGTCTTGAGCTCATCCGGGCTGATCAGCACGAAGTTCACGTTGCCGAAACGGCACAGGGTTTCGATCAGGGAATGCACGGTGCGCCCGAAAGTCAGATCGCCGCACAGTCCGACAGTCAGATTGTTCACGCGACCGAAGCGCGACTGCATCGTCGCAAGATCGGCCAGAGTCTGCGTGGGGTGCATATGTCCACCATCGCCGGCGTTGATGACCGGCACGGAGGCTGCACGGGACGCCACGAGCGCGGCGCCTTCCTTCGGGTGGCGGATCGCCACCACGTCCACGTAGTTGGACACGGTTTTCAGGGTGTCCGAAATGGTTTCGCCCTTGGTCACGGAAGCGAGCTGGGCGCCGGCGAAGCCGATCACCTTGCCGCCGAGTCGGAGCATGGCGGTTTCAAAGCTCAGACGCGTACGGGTGCTGGGCTCATAAAATAAAGTGGCGAGCACCCTGCCGTCGCAGGTGTGCGCCACTTCTTTACGATGAGAATCAATGTACTGCGCCTTGTGGAGTAATTCTTGAATCTGGCGAATGGAAAGATCATCCAATGTGATGACGCTTTTCCCGACCATCGGCGTTTCAACCGCCTGTTCGAGTACTGAAGACAACGGCTCACCTTTCATGCAACTTGTGGTTGAAGGTGGCCACTCGAAGTGACCTAGCCAACTATAGCCTGAAATGCAGACCCTGCCAGTTCACCGCGTGTTCACAAGTATTCGTGGCGCAACCTCCATCCTTCCATGCACGAAACCCTGAATCAGCATAACCGTCAGAGCCGTATAACTTCGGTCCGACGGCCACACCATGCTCCTAGCCGTTCAAATGGCACGACTCACGAACGACCGTAGAACAGGCGTTCCGTTACGTCACGGGCTTTGCGTATCACGGCGAGCAGGTCGTTTTCGAAATGTTGGCCGCGATTCGCATCGTAACCGAGATACACGGCGATGCCTCCCAGCGAATATGAATCGTCCGGCAAAATATCAGCCTGATTGACGCGTCCGCTCCACAGATAACTGCCGTTGCGCGCGGCCGTGCACATACGCCATGCCTTACGCAACACCACAGCATCGCCAGCGGAAATCAGCTTGCGATGTTCCAACTCGTTCAATGCCTGCAACGTACCGTTGACACGCAAGTTGGCATTGTCTCCCGCATGCTGCAATTGCAGCAACTGGATCGTCCACTCAACGTCAGACAGTCCGCCCTTGCCGAGCTTCAGATGGCGATCCCTACGTACTCCGCGCGGCAGACGTTCAGCTTCCATACGTGCCTTGAGTTTGCGGATTTCGGCGATCTGCGTTTCCGTAAGATCGATTTTCGGATAACGCAACGGGTCGGCGATGTTCATGAGGAAATCCTCGGCAAGAGACGCGTCGCCTGCCGCATATCGTGCGCGTAATAGCGCCTGATGCTCCCATGTGCTTGCCCAGGATCGATAGTATTCCTCGCAGGATGCGTAGGAACGTACGAGCGGTCCGTTTTTGCCTTCAGGCCTAAGATCCATGTCAAGTTCGATTTTTGGTTCGAATGTGGTTGGACCTTGCAGGATCGCACGTAGGTCTTCCTGCACTTTTCGTGCGAAAGGTTGGCTTGGTCGTCATCGGCACCTTCGGCCGGCCTGTAGATGATGATCACGTCAGCATCAGAGCTGAAGTTCACTTCCCTACCGCCGTACCGTCCCATGCCGATGATGGCGATCGCCGCCGGAGCTTCGTCGATCTGTATGTCGTTGATGCGATGCTGGATGGCCCACTGCAGCGATGCTCGATGGCCGCGTCGTATACGTCGGTCATGCCGGCGAGCGATGCTTCATCGTCGATCACGCCACTCATCCAAGCGAGACCGATGCGTTCGATTTCGTGTCTGCGCATGGCTCGGATGGAGTTGGCGAAATCGTTGATGTTGCCGGCATTGCGTTCAAGCGTCGCCTTGGTTTGAATGTCGAGGCTTTCTCGCGAACGTGGTTGCAAAGAGTCGTCGTTGCCGAGCCATGTGACTGATTCGACGGATTTGTTGAGTGCGTCGCCGAGGAATCGTGAGTTGGATAGTACGTGGCATAGGCGTTGTGCCGCGGATGGTGAATCGCGTAGGAATCCGAGTATCCGCTTTCGGAGCCGAAGTTTTCTTCAAGTTTGCGCCAGTTAAGCAGTCCCATGTCGGGATTCTGCCCTTCGCCGAGCCATTGCAGTACTGCGGGGAGCAGGATGCGGTTGATTTTTGCCGCACGGGAGATGCCTGCGGTGAGCGCGGTGACGTGCCGCATGGCCGCGTCGGCATCGGCGAATCCGATGGATTCGAATCGTTCCTGCGTGGCTTTCGTGGAGAGTTCCACCTGTTCGTCGTCGAGTCCCGCGTTGATGGGCAGCATAGGCCGGTAATAGATGTCCATGTGCAGGTGACGCACCTCACGACGTGTCTCATCGTATTTGTTGACGAGTTCTTCGGGATGCATGTGAAATGCGCGCGCGAGTGACGTAGTTCGGGATTTTGGTTCAGCTCGTCGATGGTGATGTCTCGTTTGCGTTCAAGACCGCCAGCGTTGGCTTTGCCGAGGTCTGGGAACAGGTGGGTGCGTTTGAGCGCCCACATTTGCTGGCGGTGTTCCATCACACGTTCGAATCGGTAGTCCCATGAAAGTTTCTTGGCTTGTTTGCGTGAGACGTACCCGCCTTCGGCCAAGGCCTGCAGGGATTCGAGTGTGGAGCTGGTACGCAATGCTTCGTCGGAGCGGCCGTGCACGAGTTGGAGCATCTGCACGGTGAATTCGACGTCGCGCAAGCCTCCCCTGCCGAGTTTGATTTCGCGGTCTTTCAGCGGGTTGGGAATAAGGTCTTCGACACGTTTGCGCATCTGCTGGCAGTCATAGACGAAGTTGTCTCGCTTGGAAGCTGTCCAAACGAACGGTCGGGTCATATCCATATACGCTTGTCCGAGGTCGGTGTCGCCGGCTACCGGGCGGGCTTTGAGCAGGGCCTGGAATTCCCAGTTTTCCGCCCATTGCTCGTAATAGGCTTCGTGGGATTCGAGTCTGCGTACCAGCGGACCGTCCTTGCCTTCGGGGCGTAGTCCACCGTCGATCTGCCAGAGTGTCGGTTCTGCGACGCCCATGATGACGGATTGGCATACACGTTGCAGCGTGGTGGCCATTTTGGTGCCGATTCGGCTGAGTGCCATGCCGTTGGTGTCCATGTCGGCGGGTTCCAGCACGTAGATCAGGTCCACGTCGGATACATAGTTGAGCTCCTGTGCGCCCAGTTTGCCCATGCCGATGATGGCGAAACGCACATGTTCGCTGCCGTCCACTTCATGGCGTGCGATGGCGAGCGCGCCTTCAAGCGCCGCGTCCGCAAGGTCGGAAAGTTCGGTGCTGATGCGCGGTTGGATTTCGATGGGATCGTTCGCCGTGGCGTCTTGCGCATGATTGCGGCGAGTTGTTTGCGATAGGTTTTACGTAGCGCCGTCGCAGCTTCGGCAAGTGGCAGGCTTGCGGTCGGCATGGTGTGGTCATTGGGATCGGCTCCTACCGATTTGAGCACATGCGCTCTGCGCTGTTCGTGATTGTAAAGGTGGCTTTCGCAGGCATCGTTGGCTGCGGCCTCCACGAGTTCTGGACGGAATCGCATGAGCTTGCCCATTTCATCGGATACGCCGAGCACGGTGATCAGTCGCACGAAAGAGTTTTCATCGGCGATGATGTTGGTGAAATCCTTGCCTTGACTTTGCATCACTTTGATGATGTCCACCAGGTTGCTGAGTGCGATGTCGGGATCGCACGCTTTTTCCAGCGTGGCTAGTAGCAGCCGCATCCTGTCGCCATCGATGCCGTCATTGTGCAGCTCGTCGAACAACGTGCGAGCCCTGTCGAGATCTTGCAGCCCTGCTCGAATCAGATCAAGCGCCCCGAACTTGTGTTGCATGGAAGTCATGGTTTCTATAGTAACCGCTGATAAAACCAAGGGCGGTTGCGAAATACCCGCAACCACCCTTGATGTTTGTTGCATCGCCTGAAATCAGACGAAGAATGGTTTGACGTTGGACCAAATGCGTCGGCTGACACATGATGGTTCATCGTGTACAGGTGCACGCCGTCGACGCCCCGCGCCACCAGTTCGCAGATCTGCTCGGATGCGTAGGCGATGCCCGCTTCTTTGAGCAGAGCCTTGTCACCTCCCCATTTATCGAGCATGATGCCGAGTTTTCAGGAACTTTCGACTGGCATTTGTTCGACATGTTCAGCACCGATTTCGCGTTCATGACCGGCATGATGCCCGCTTCGATCGGCACGTCGATTCCCGCAGCCCTCGCTTTGTCGAGGAATCTCAGGAAGTCCTCGTTGTCGTAGAACAGTTGTGAGATCAGATGCGTCACGCCGGCATCGACTTTCTTTTTGAGATTGTCGATGTCCTCTTCCAGCGTTGCCGACTGTGGGTGCTTTTCCGGGTAGCAGGCGCCGTAGATTTTCATGTCCGGACGTTGCTGGCGGATGTATACGGCCAGATCGCTGGCATGTTCGAATACTCCTGCCGGTTCGGCACCGTCGATGCGGTCGCCACGCAAGGCGAGCACGCCGGAGACCTTGGCCTGTTCGAACATGTCGAGTGCCTGGTCGACGTCATCCTTGTTCAGATACTGCGCGGTCAGATGGGCCACGCTGGGGATGCCGTATTCGCTTACCGTGTGGGCGATGCGCGCGGTCAATGTACGGTCGGATGATTTGCCGGTGCCGTAGGTGACGGAAATGAAATCGGGGTCCAACCCCTGCAGGCCATCCAACGTGTCGTAGATGGTGCCTACAGGGGAGGTTCGCTTCGGAGGGAACACCTCGAGCGAGAACATTGGCGAATGCATGGCTGTCGTCTTGTTCCTAACGTTTCGCCTTATTTGGTCAGCTTGGCACGCACAGCCTGGCTGCGGCCACGAGGTTTTCGAGGCTTGGCCAGGTTTCGGCGTTGCCGCGGGTCTCAAACCGCAGTCGGGGTTGATCCACACCTTTTCGACGTCCATCTTCTTGAGGATTTCGTAGATGCGTTCCTCGATTTCGGCTTCGGACGGGATGCGCGGCGAGTGGATATCGTAGACGCCCGGGCCAGCTTCGGTTTCGAAGTTGGCGTCGTGAATGGCGTCGAGCACCACGAGATCGCCGCGGGAGGCTTCGAAGGAGATCACGTCGGCGTCCATGGCGTCGATGTCGGTGATGATGTCGTTGAACTCCGAGTAGCACATGTGGGTGTGGATCTGCGTGGTCGGCTTGACCGCGGAGTGCACCAGTCGGAATGCCGGAATGGCCCAGTCGAGGTACTTCTTGTGCCAGTCGGTCTTCCTGAGCGGCAGCTTTTCACGCAGGCGGCCTCGTCGATCTGGATGACTTGATGCCTGCGGCTTCGAGGTCGAGCACTTCGTCGCGGATGGCGAGGGCCAGCTGCTGGGTCTGCTGCTCGTGGGTGATGTCCTCGCGTGGCCAGGACCAGTTGAGAATAGTGACCGGGCCGGTGAGCATGCCTTCATCACATGGCTGGTACGGGACTGTGCGTAGGCGCTCCATTCCACGGTGATCGGGTTGGCGCGGGACACGTCGCCCCATACGATCGGAGGCTTCACACAACGGGTGCCGTAGGACTGCACCCAAGCGTTCTTGGTGAACAGGAAACCGTTGAGGTTCTGGCCGAAGTATTCGACCATATCGTTACGCTCGAATTCGCCGTGCACGAGCACGTCAAGGCCGATCTGCTCCTGATGCTTGATGCAGGCGTCGATCTGCGCCTTCATGTATTCGTCGTATTCAGTCTTGGTGATTTCGCCCTTGCGCAGTCTGGCGCGTTCGGCGCGCACTTCCTTGGTTTGCGGGAAGGATCCGATGGTGGTGGTCGGCAGCAATGGCAGGTTCAACGCCTCCCGCTGTGCCTTCTGACGTTCGGCACGTGCCGGCTGGCGCACGAAGTCCGAGTCGGTCAGGGCTGCGAGACGTTCCGCCACGTTCTTGTCGGCGGCGACGCGGGTACCGTCGAAGAGCGCCTGGTTGGCTGCCAATGCCCCGGATGCCTTCTTGTCTTCCTCGCTGGCGTCGGCGAGAACCGCGAGGTCGTGCAGTTCGCCGAGCTTTTCAACGGCGAAGGCGAAATGCTTGCGCACATCATCGGCGAGACCGTCTTCACCTTCGGTGCTGAACGGCACATGCAGCAGGGAGCTTGCGGTGGAGACGGCCACGTTGTCGGTGACCTTCTTCAGCGCGTCGACGAGTCCAAGGCTGACGGCGTAATCGTTACGCCAGATGTTGCGGCCGTTGACCACACCGGCGAAGATGGTGGTGCTCTCTGCGACGCCGAACTTTTCAACGGCGGCGAGATTCTCGTCCTTGCCTTCGTTGAGGTCGAGTCCGATGCCGTCGAAGGCGAGCAGGTTGACTGTCTCATACACGTCGGCGATGTGGCCGAAGTAGGTGTTGAGCAGCACCTTGATCTTGCCGTCGCGTGCGGGCAGGATCTTGGTGTACAGGCTCTTGAACAGTTCGACGTCGCCCGGCTCCTTGTCGAGCACGAGGTACGGTTCGTCGATCTGGATCCATTCGGCGCCCAGCTCGGCGAACTTGGCCACGACCTCGGCGTAGACGGCGGCGACCGCGTTGACCAGGCCCTTGTCGTATTCGAGTTCTTCGGCCTGCGGATTGCGGGCGAGCTTGAGGAAGGTGTACGGGCCGATGAGCACCGGCTTGGTGGTGATGCCGAGCGCCTTCGCCTCGTTGAATTCGTCGAACGGCTTGGTGCTGTTGAGCTTGATGTCGGTGGCTTCGTCGACTTCCGGCACCAGATAGTGGTAGTTGGTGGTGAACCACTTCTTCATCGGCAGCGCGGTGACGTCGCCCTTGTCTCCTTGGTAGCCGCGGCCCATGGCGAACAGCGTCTCTTCGGGATTGTCGAAGGCGAGGCGCTGGTAGCGCTGCGGAATGACGTTCAGCAGGATGGCAGTGTCGAGCATTTGGTCGTAATAGCTGAAGTCGTTGCTCGGAATCAAATCGATTCCGGCTTCCTGCTGCAGCTTCCAATGCTTGGCGCGCAGCTCCTTGGCGGTGGCGCGCACGTCGTCGAGCGTTGCGACACCCTTCCAATAAGCTTCGATAATCTTCTTCAGCTCGCGGTTCTGGCCGATGCGAGGGAAACCGGAGACGGAAGTGAGAACGGACATGAATCCTCCATCTGATATGAACAATGCAACCCGCTCAAGCTACCACGAAATCGCCAGCTATAACTCATCAAGAAAATTTAAGTGTCGCTATAAGCACGATTTATATCAGTTGGCATGGCAACATTTCACGCCTCTCAGCATCATGCCGAGAGGCGAAGGAATCATTCAAAATCCTTGGCCGTCAGCAATGCGATGAGTTCGCCACTGTGCAGCTGCCATTGGTTGAATGGCTCATTTGATCCGAACACGGCGAGCGATGCCGGCGACATGCCCAGATTCAGCATGTCGAGCAGCATTGCATCCGATTCGGAGCTCGCCAGCCATTGGCATGCGATCGACACAGTGGCTCATGGCCGAGCACCAACAGCTCGCGATGCTTCTCCTTGGTCTGGGCAAGCTCGTCAAATACCGACTGCACCCCACCTTCGTACAGACTCTGACGATAGTCGACCTTCGGGTCGTCGCCGAACACCTTAAGCATGCGATCGCAGGTCTGCCTGGCCCTGGTGGCGCTGGAGCACGCAATGCGCGTCGGCACCATCTTGTGCGCGGCCAGGCCTTTGGCGACGGCTTTCGCCTGCTTACGCCCCTTGTCGGTCAGCTCACGCCCGGCGTCGCCACCGTCACCAAACGGCTCGGTTTTGGCGTGACGCATCACCAGCAACACATACTTGTAATCCTTGGCTTTTTTCGCAACCTTCTTGAGGCTCGTTCCCATGGACGAATGCTCCAATCCTTAACGATCCAGCGTATGTACCAACGCAACGCGCTATGACTATTGTCTCAGAACAACGGCAAGAAACACCGTATCAATCGCCGATAGCCTCGACCTGCGCGTCGAGATCACGCAGCACCTTACGCAACTTGCGATCGGAAATATCCCGCAACTCAAGATCTTCGAGCTGTTCGGCACGTTCTTCGGCGCTCAGCGAATCAATATCGGTGGTCGTGTCTTTCGTGGCACGGTCACGCTTGCGCAACGCCTGAAATCCCGGCGCCATAGCCCGCGAAACCATAAGGAAGCCGGTGTGTCCGATCATCTGATGGTCGGGACGTATCGCCAATCCCTGAACCTTCCAGTCGCGTTCCAGAGTCTCCTGGATATCCGGTTCCGTCCAGCAGCCAGCCTCCCTCAACGCCTCCGCCATACGGCTTAGCTGCGTAGTAGTGGTCACATACGCCACGAGCACACCGCCGGGCGCAATCACTCGGTATGCCTGCTCAAGACGGTTCCAGGGGTCAAGCATGTCAAGCATGATGCGGTCGAAGGAATGCTCCGGCAATGTGGCGGCGACCGAATCGAAATCACCGATTTTCAGATCCCACCATGCGGGGCGCCCGCCGAAATAGACCGTGGCATTCGCTTCGGCCACGCGGGCGAATTCCGAACGCATCTCGATGGTGGTCAGTCTTCCACGCTCCCCCACCGCGTCCAGCAGGTTGACGCTCATGGCGCCGGATCCGGCACCGGATTCCAACACGTTCATGCCGGAACGAATGTCGCCAAGCTGAATCACTTGGCAATGTCCTTCGGATACATGATCTGCGCGCCACGAGGCATCGACAGCACATAATCGGCCAACCGAGGGCGCATCACCGCGAACTGCCATCCGCCAATGGCGCGCGTTCCCTTCCAAGGCTTGTTGGCGTCGCGTTCCGGATGATCCTGATTGATCTGCGCCTCACGTTTGGCGCTCACCGTCACCACCACGGACCCTTCCGACTGCCCGATCACATCGTCATGCAGAATGATGCCGTGCGAGGTCTGCGTCACACCGCCCGGCACCAATTGGTCGGTGATCTTATTGGATCTGCGATCCGTGAACTGTACCTTCTCACCCGCCGTCAACGGTCCTCGACGCATCAATCACTCCTTCATACCCACACGGATTCCACCATCACGACAGCACGGAACCGAATGACTCCTGTCCGACGCTATTCATGCTACAGCATATTCCGGCGCACACAGCACCCGTTACCGCGCGTACGCGCTCCAACGTCCATTCGCATGCGTCACCTCAAGCTCCAAACCGAACACTTCGCTCAACCGTTCCGAAGTGAAACCGTGTTCCAGATCACCCGAGTACACGATGGTGCCCGGAGCCGGATCGTTGCCTGCGACATTGTCGGCGTAGGCGTCGGCCTCGCTGCCGGTGATCCTGCCCATGATCGCCACATGGTCGAATCCCTGCGGAATCTCCTCAAGACGATGCGTCACCAGCACCACGGCACGATCCGACTGCTCGGCGCCGACACGGCTCAACGCACGAAGCGCAATCTCACGACCGCCCAAATCAAGACCGGTAGTCGGCTCGTCCAAAATCAGCAGATCCGGATCAGCCATCAACGCACGGCAGATCAGCACGCGCGTACGCTCACCTTCCGAAAGTTTGAACATCATTTTACCTTCGAGATATTCGATACCGAATTCACGCATCAGGGAACGCGCCTTGGCATAGTCTTCGTCGGTGTAGGTGTCGCGCCAACGGCCGGTGGTCGCGGTCAATGCGGTCACGATGGCGTCGAGCGGATCTTCTTGGGGAGGGAACGCGCGACTCAGTTCCGCGGAGCTCAAACCGATACGGTTGCGATAGGAGAACACATCGACCTTGCCCAAGCGATTGCCGAGAATGTCGACGGTGCCTTCCGACGGGAATCCTCTGGTGCTCATCATTTGAACCAAGCTGGATTTGCCGATGCCGTTGGGTCCGAACAGCACCCATTTCTCGCCCTTGTTGATTTTCAGATTGACCTTGGTGAGAATCACGCGTCCACGGCGACGAAATTCCACGTCAGCGAGTTCCAGTGCGATGTTCTGCTCCGGCATTCTTCCTCCCCTATCGTTGTTCGGCTTGTAGATATGGAAACGCCTTCCGCCAGCATAATGCTTTCAGCGGAAGCGTTCCACGCATCGTCTACGTGGTGAACTGGTTATTCGGCGGTTTTGCCCTGCTCGGCAAGCACGTCTTCATAGACCTTGACGGTCTTGTCGGCGATCGACTCCCAGCTGAAGTGGTCGCGCGCACGCTCGTAACCGGCCTGTCCCATCTGCTTCGCCTTTTCAGGATCGGCCATGATGCGGTTGATAGCGTCGGCCATGTCATGCACGAACTTGTCTGGATTGGTCGGAGTGCCGGTGCCGTCGTGCAGCTGGTCGACAGGCACGAGATATCCGGTTTCGCCATCGACGACGACTTCGGGAATGCCGCCGGTCGCGGAGGCCACCACCGGAAGGCCACACGCCATGGCCTCCAAGTTCACGATACCGAGTGGCTCGTAGATGGATGGGCAGATGAACGCGTCGCAACCGTGCTCAAGCGCGTTGAGCTCCGGCTTCGGCAGCATCTCCTCAATCCAGATGATGTTGCCGCGCTCCTCGTCAAGCTTGGCGAACGCGGTTTTGACCTCGTTCATGATCTCCGGAGTGTCGGGCGCGCCCGCGCATAGCACGATCTGGATGCCCGGATCGACGAAATGCAACGCCTGAAGCAGGTATGGCAGGCCCTTCTGCCGGGTGATACGTCCGACGAACAGCAGCGTGGGCTTGTTGCGGTCGATATTGTAGCGTTCGAACACCTTCCAGCCCGGATCGTCGTCGGATGGGGTTTCGAACTGGCTCATGGTGATACCGTTGTGCACCACGACCACCTTGTCGGGGTCAAGATTCGGATAGGCGCTCAGGATGTCTTCGCGCATTCCTGCGGACACGGCGATCACGCGGTCGGCATGCTCGTATGCGTCACGCTCGGCCCACGAGCTCAAATCGTAGCCGCCACCCAGCTGTTCACGCTTCCATGGGCGGAACGGTTCGAGGGAATGCGCGGTGATGACCAGCGGCGTTCCGTGCAGCATCTTGGCAAGGTATCCGGCCAAGCATGCATACCACGTGTGCGCGTGGATAATGTCGGCGTCCACATCGTCGGCGATCTGCAGATCGACGCCGAACGTCTTCAGCGCGCCGTTTGCTTCCTGGAGTTCCTTGGGAACGTCGTATCCGACGACCTTGAGCGAACCTTTCGGATTGTCACCCGGGATTTCGGGAATCTCATTCTCGGCACGTGGTCCGTCAAACGCACGGACCGTCACATCCACGCGTTCCGCCAGAACTTTGGAAAGCTCCTCCGCGTGCACGCCTGCGCCGCCATACACCTTGGGCGGATATTCACGGGAAAGGATGTCAACCTTCATATCTGTGCTCTCCTCTTCGAGTCAGGCAGTTGTTCCATCACTACTGTAAGGCAATTTTTCAATGAAACGCCTGATTGTTTCATTCGTGTCACAAAGTTTTGCATCTTTCCTAAAAATGCAGGCAAGGAGGTCAATAAACCAGGAACGAATAGTGCCGTCATTCGTGACTCGCATGTGAAAGCGGGGCTGCATCCTTCCATCGGATGCAGCCCGCTTTACGTTCATCGCCTTGCTATCAGACGGCCGTACCATTCTGATCGAGGTTCGGATTATGCTTCGGGTTACCCGCCGTGAAGAACAGGCTAAGCACACCGACAGCGAAGACGATGGAGACCGTGGCGACCAACCACATGGGATGTGACGGCAGCCACATGATCACCAGGAATGCGATTGCGGACAGTGCGATGAGCAGCCAGCTGATCACGCGGAACCATTGGCGTGCGGAATGCGGTGCTTGAACATCTTCGGGTTCGTGTAGTTCGGGCTGGTGGTCAGCAGGCTTTCGGTTTCTTCGATGGTGCCGCCGGTCGGCTTCCAAGGTCCATCGGTACCGTCTTGCAGTCGGCGGGACTTTTCCTGCAGCTGGTATTCGTCCAGCATTCCGGAACGTGCGCGGCCATGGGTTTGGTCGTACTGCTGCGGCACTCCCCTGCGGTTGTTCTTTGCCTGCGCTCGACGTTCTGCACGATTTGGCATTGGGTCACTCCTTTGTTGCGATGTGCTGCAGTTCACTTTACTGCATGACTGCCGGTTTTTCGCCGAACGGCACGTCATTCGGACGTTTATGCCACGTCTGTATTGTTCGAGGTTCCGGGAAGTGGGGATATGAAAAATCGTCCGATTCCGTTTTGGCGGAGAATCGGACGATTTTTCTGTTACGTTAACTGCTTATGTTCAGCGCGGCAGCATCATCGGCCTTTTGGATGCGACGATGGGTGCCGGCAGTTCGGTGGCGCCGGTGAGGTATTCGTCCACGGCGGCCGCGCAGGAACGGCCTTCGGAGATGGCCCACACCACGAGGCTCTGACCGCGTCCGGCGTCACCACAGGCGAACACGCCGTCCTGGCTGGTAGCGAACTTGTCGTTGCGCGCCACATTGCCTCGTCCGTCAAGGTCGACGGGCAGCTGGTCCACGAGCGTGGTGGTGTCCGGGTGCAGGAAGCCGACGGAGATGAGCACCAAATCAGCCGGAATCACGCGTTCGGTGCCGGGCTGACGGGTGAACGGTCCGTTTTCGCCGGGTGCAACGTTCACTACCTTGAGACCGGTCACATGTCCGTTCTCATCGGCCACGAAGCCTTCAGTAGCGGTGGAGTGCTCCACCTTCACCTTGGCCTGTTCCTCTTCGGTACCGACGAAGTTCACAGAATCCGTGCTGTACACGTACTCGGCGCGCTGGGTTTCGAAGCCTTCTTCCATGGAGGAGGTCTTCTGGTACAGGCGCGCGAAGGTCGGCCATGGCTGGTTGGCCGGGCGTTCGCTTGGTTCCTGCGGCATGATCTGCAGCACAGTGACGTCCTTGGCGCCTTGGCGGATGGACGTGCCCAGGCAGTCGGATCCGGTGTCGCCGCCACCGATGATCACGACGTGCTTGCCTTCAGCGGTGATGTCGTTGACTGGCTTGACGCCGTAGACGCGGCGGGTCGCGTCGGGCAGGAATTCCATGGCAAAGTGGATGCCCTTGAGTTCACGGCCCGGAATCTTCATGTCGCGCGGCACGGTGGAGCCGATGGCGACGACCACGGCATCGTAGCGGGATCGCAGATCGTCCCATGAGATGTCTTTGCCGATCTCCACGCCGGTGCGGAACACGGTGCCTTCGGCTTCCATCTGTTCCACGCGGCGGTCGATGAGTCGCTTGTCGAGTTTGAAGTTCGGGATACCGTAGCGCATCAGCCGCCGATGGCGTCATCACGCTCGTATACGACCACGGTGTGGCCTGCGCGGGTAAGCTGCTGGGCGCATGCCAGACCGGACGGGCCGGAGCCGACCACGGCGACGGTCTGGTCGGTCAGGCGCTGCGGAGGCAATGGCTTGACGTAGTCGAGTTCCCAAGCCTGATCGATGATCGTGCATTCGTCGTTCTTGATCATGGTCGGCGGCTGGTGAATGCCGAGCACGCAGGCTGCCTCGCACAACGCGGGGCAGATGCGGCCTGTGACTTCGGGGAAGTTGTTCGTTTCGGACAGGCGGTTGTACGCGTCCTCCCACTTCTCCTGGCGCACCAGATCGTTGAATTCTGGGATGATGTTACCCAGCGGGCAGCCGCTCATGCAGAACGGCGTGCCGCAGTCCATGCATCGGGCCGCCTGTTCGGTGGTCCAAGGCTGCAGGCCGGATTCGGCGTGGACGTCGAACCAATCCTTGATTCGCTCCTCGACGGGGCGTTCGGCCAGTTCGCGACGGGTACGGACCTTCAGGAATCCACGTGGATCTCCCATGTCAGCGCGCTCCTTCCATAACCTGCTCGTACACCTGTTCCCAGACGCCGGGCGTATTGAAATCGATGTTGTTCTCTTCGGCGTTCTTCATCGCCTTCTGCATGGCGAGGAAGTGCTTCGGAACGATGTGTGTGAATCGCTTGGATGCGTTCTCCCAGTCGGCGAGCAGTCCGGCCGCGAATGCGGAGCTGTTTCTTCGGCATGCTGCTTGACCAGACCGTGCACGATTTCGTTCGACTCACTGTCGAGCGGTTCGAACAGCAACGCGCCGTTGGCGGCGGCAGCCGGGTTGACCTGCTTCATGTCAAGGTCGAGCACGTACACGTGGCCACCGGAGAAGCCTGCGCCGAGGTTGCGACCCGTGGGACCGAGGATCACGACGGTGCCGCCGGTCATGTATTCGCAACCATGGTCGCCGACGCCCTCCACCACGAAGGTGGCGCCGCCGTTGCGCACGCCGAAGCGTTCGCCTGCACGACCTGCCACGAACATCTGCCGGAAGTGGCACCGAAGCCGGTGACGTTGCCCGCGATCACGTTCTCATGCGGATCGAAGGTGATGCCGCCTCCGGACGCACGACCATGCGTCCGCCGGAAAGTCCCTTGCCCGCGTAGTCGTTGACTTCGCCGTACACGCGGATGGTCTCGCCACGCGGAATGAACGCGCCGATGGACTGGCCGCCCGCACCATGGAACGTCATGTCGATGGTGTCGTCAGGCAGGCCTTCCTCGCCGTAACGCTTGGTGATCTCGTAGCCGACCATGGTGCCGAGCGTACGGTACACGTTACGGATCGGCATCTCGATGCGCACCGGCTCCTTCTTCTCAAGGGCGGGCTGCGCGAGCTCGATGAGCTTGTTGTCGAGCGCCTTGTCGAGCTCGTGGTTCTGCTCGATGGTCTGGTGCAGGATGGTTCCCGGCACCGGTCCCGGCTGCATGAGCACGTTGCTCAGGTCGATGCCGTCAGACTTCCAACGCTTGATCGCTTCGTTCTGGTCGAGGCATTCGACATGGCCGACGGCCTCTTCCAAGGTGCGGAAGCCGAGCTGGGCGAGCAGCTCGCGTACTTCCTCGGCGATGAACATGAAGAAGTTGATGACATGTTCCGGCTTGCCCTTGAAGCGTGCGCGCAGTTCGGGATCCTGGGTTGCGATGCCCTGCGGGCAGGTGTTCTTCTGGCAGGCGCGCATCATGACGCAGCCTTCGACGATCAGCGCGGCGGTGGCGAAACCGAATTCCTCGGCGCCGAGCAGGGCTGCGATCACCACGTCGCGGCCCGTCTTGAGCTCGCCGTCACATTGCACGGTGATGCGGGAACGCAGGCCGTTGAGCACGAGCGTCTGCTGGGTTTCGGACAGGCCGATCTCCCACGGGGTGCCGGCGTGCTTGATGGCGTTGAGCGGAGCCGCGCCAGTGCCGCCGTCGTAACCGGAGATCAGCACCACGTCGGCATGGCACTTGGCAACGCCTGCGGCGATGGTGCCCACACCGAACTCGGAAACGAGCTTGACGTGCACGCGGGCCTTCGGATTGGCCATCTTCGCGTCGTTGATCAGCTGCTTCAGATCCTCGATGGAGTAGATGTCATGGTGCGGCGGCGGGAGATGAGCTCGACGCCCGGAGTCGCGTGACGCACCTTGGCGATCCACGGCGGAACCTTGGCGCCAGGAAGATGTCCGCCTTCGCCAGGCTTGGCGCCTTGGGCGAGCTTGATCTGCAGGTCGGTGGCGTGCACCAAGTAGTCGCTGGTCACGCCGAAACGTGCCGATGCGATCTGCTTGATCTTGCTGTAGCGCAGCGGATCATTGATGCGGTCTTCGGATTCGCCGCCTTCACCGGAGTTGGAACGTGCGCCGATGGTGTTCATGGCGATCGCGAGGGTCTCGTGCGCCTCCTGGGAGATGGAGCCATAGCTCATGGCGCCGGTGGAGAAACGCTTGACGATCTCGCTGGCCGGTTCGACCTCGCTGATGTCGATCGGCTTGCGACCGGACTTGAACTTCATCAGGCCGCGCAGCGTCATCAAACGGTTGGAGGTGTCGTTGATGTGCGCCGAGTACTTCTTGAACATGTCGTAGGTCACCGCGCTGGGTGGACTGCTGCAGCAGGAAGATGGCTTCAGGGTCGTTGAGGTGGTCTTCGCCGGTACGACGCCACTTGTATTCGCCGCCGGTGCGCAGGTTGCGGTGCGGGCGGGCGGTCC
>ENA-OQDD01000005-OQDD01000005.1-human-gut-metagenome-genome-assembly--contig:-NODE-5-length-70868-cov-7.702718_pt1 | contig 70868 bp, 67 predicted proteins | sample MGYA00242507_ERZ504598 | MGnify/ENA primary metagenome ERZ504598 (study PRJEB26092, sample SAMD00036318) | human gut metagenome | host: Homo sapiens | study: EMG produced TPA metagenomics assembly of the...
ATGAATGTAATGCTATCCTGATAGGTAGGTACCAAATCACGCCACTGGTAAAGCACATCCGTATCCACTTCGAGTACACGTTGCATCTTTCCCGCCTTCACATTTTTCATCCAGATATTTTCAATAATCATAAAGACATATATAAAATGAAAACAAGTTCCAAATAAATATAGATAAATTCTCTATATATCAATAATTTATATACGAATTTTTATTTTCAGTTGTTTTCTACGTTTTCTGTTGTTTTGCTCTTTTTAGGTGCATTTTTGTTTCTTATTTGTTTCTTGATTCCGTTTTTATTTGTACCTTTGTGATAGGAAATAACGAATGAAAGGACACAAATATGCCAAGGACCAGAAAGCCAATAAAAGTAAAAGAGCCGATTCGTCTTCGGACGAAGGAATTGGCCAATGGCAGCAAGAGTTTGTATCTGGATATATACCGTAATGGTAAGCGAACATACGAGTATCTGAAAATGTATCTTATTCCGGAAACGGATCGTAATGCCCGCCAACAGAACGAAACGACAATGGCTGCCGCAAATGCAATCAAATCGAAGCGTATCATAGAGTTGACAAGTGGTGAAGCCGGTATCATGAATCACAAGGATAAGGTTTATCTGCTGGACTGGATGCAACTCTATAAAGAGGAACAGAAGAAACGTGGTAAGAAAAACATAGGCCAGATAAAATCTGTTACCGGTATCTTGAAAGAGTATGCAGGAGAAAGATTCACATTAAATCAGATTGACCTCACTTTTTGCCACGGCTATATCGACTATATGCTGACAAACTACCGTCCCAAAGGAAAACCCATCTCGGCTTCTACGCGTAATACCTATTACCAGATTTTCAATGGTGCGTTAAATGCCGCTGTCCGTGCGAAACGGATCTTAAAGAATCCATTCAACGAAATGGAAAAATCGGAGAAGCCCAAGATGCCGGAAAGTGTGCGTTCGTATATGACTATTGAAGAAGTGAGATCATTAATCGCTACACCAATGCAGAACGAAGGGGTAAAAAGTGCCTACCTGTTCTCCTGCTTCTGTGGACTACGTATCAGTGACATTATCGGATTGCAATGGAAAGATGTGTTTATTGACAACGGCCAATACCGCTTGGCAGTAGCCATGCAGAAGACGAAAGAACCGATTTACCTTCCGCTCTCCAATGAAGCGTTGAAGTGGATGCCGGAACGTGGGGACAAGACAGCAGACGACCATGTGTTCGATTTGCCTTCTGGTATCAACCAGCTTATCAAACCATGGGCCAAAGCCGCCGGAATTTCCAAGCGATTCACCTTTCATACCGCCCGCCACACGTTCGCCACAATGATGCTGACATTGGGGGCCGATTTGTACACTGTATCTAAATTGCTCGGTCATACATCTGTAAAGATGACCCAAGTGTATGCCAAAATCGTCAATAAGAAAAAAGACGATGCAGTAAATCTGACCAACGGTTTATTCGATTGACAATGCAATGAACATCAGATATGTAATCACTTATAAGGGTGTTGTTCCGACAGGATTCTCTTTCGGGAGCAACACTCTTATAATATATCATATAAATCCAATTTAAAATATTTCATCATGAAAAGACCTAACAATGGCCCTCTCTCTTTTTGGAGGGGAAAAACATCTGCACCATTTTGTTGCAGAACAGGATGTAGCGAAAGAATTATTCGCATTGCTCGTTGAAGCAAAAACAATGTATCTCCGTGATGTCGTGACGGGCAATAAGCAGTACTACCGTTACGTGGAAGATTTCGTAAACAGCCACCGGTATATCGACTGTGACCATGCGGTCTGCCGGAACTGCCATGAAATGAACATTCATATCGTCAAGGGGCTATTAAACGATTGCTCCCATCTTATCCGAGCATTTTTTACCGAAGCAGACTTCTCGTTCGAGAAGTGTATGGAACTGAAACGAACGTATGATACGTTTGTGCCACCATCACAGTCCGTCACGTGCTGCAAAGATGGACCGACAAGAATTTATCCTCTTTCTTTTGGATGCAATCTCACTCGTAAACAGATGATAGGTATTACAGCTTGTGCCAATGCTTATCATCTGTTTTGCATTTCTACCCTACACGTTGAAGATATGGAAGCCCTGCTTTCCTGTAAAAAAGGATTCTGTATTCGTGTAAACAATATCCGCCATGTGGCCATCCTGTTTGATACACTCCTTGAGCACTCGTTTATCCAAGCCAAATGGCAGTCCGTTCTCAGTAATGGGCGGTTCTTGCAAACCAAGGATGGAAAAGGATTCGTTTCAGCTTCAAGCCTTTCATCCGCTCTGTCTGCCTTGCGTAACAACATGACATCAACAGGTTACGGTATCAGACGAGCCATTGATGAACTGAGAGAGTGGTAAGAAGTGCCAATAAGCGAAGTATGTGAAAGGTAAAAGCGTGACAGTTGCCGTGATACGTGGTTACTATCACGGTACAAACTCACGCTGACCTTTTGGGTTGCCCTATCTTTGACCTCCGTTAGCGCGCTACATAACGGAGGATATACTTCATTGTCTAAATTTATAATAACTCATTTATGCAAAATAATAGATTGACATTCATGGAACGGCTGAGTGAACGGCTTACAAGCGTCGAAGCCATCCTAAAGAAATTAGATCCGATAGAAAGTCTGTTGGAACGCATCGCATTGCTGGAAAAAAATATATATACCACCAAACAGGTGTTTACCTTCCAAGAGGCTTGTATGTATATCGGAATATCCGAGAGTATGCTGTACAAGCTAACATCAGGCAAGGAGATTCCGCACTACAAGCCACGTGGCAAAATGATATATTTCGCCAAAGAAGATCTGGATGAATGGCTTTTACAGAATTATGAACCAACCATAGATGAAGCAGCACGTATGGCAAACGAGGCCGCTGCCACACAACCTTTCTTTAATCAAAGACGCCATGGAAAACGAAAGAAGAACTGAATATAATGTGGATATGAGGCCGGAGGAGGATTTCTTATCGGATATCCTCTCCGCCTCGCAGATTCGGGCGACGGATACCTATGAAACGCCGCCACAGATTATCTGGATAGACAACTCGACCATTGCTACGCTCGGCAACTTCAGCGCATCAACCGGCAAGGCGAAATCAAAAAAACATTTAACGTTTCGGCCATTGTCGCTGCATCGCTGGCAGGGAAACAAGTGCTGAACTATCGGGCGCACCTCCCGGAAGGTAAACGCAAGATTCTGTACGTGGACACGGAGCAGAGCCGCTTCCATTGTCATAATGTACTGGAACGCATCTTGCGGCTTGCCGGACTGCCCACTACAACCGACAGTGAAAACCTCGACTTTATTTGCTTGCGCGAATACTCTCCGGCAATACGCATTGGGGTCATCGACTACGCCTTACGTCAAAGAAAAGGATACGGACTTGTTATCATCGACGGTATCCGTGACCTGATGCTTGACATAAACAGTACCGGTGAGTCCGTGGAAGTCATTAACAAGATGATGGAATGGTCATCAAAGTATGACCTGCATATCCACTGTGTGCTACACTTGAATAAAGGAGATAACAATGTGCGCGGGCATATCGGTACGGAAATGAGCAACAAGGCGGAGACTGTACTGGTCATCAGCAAAAACAACGATTGTCCCAACGTCAGCGAAGTTCATGCGTTACACATCCGTGAGAAAGAGTTTAAACCTTTTGCTTTCACTGTCAATGAGGGCGGGCTCCCGGTTCTCGCAGAAGGGCATTTGTTTGAGAATGCCCCACATCAGAAACCGAAACAGCGGACGGGTTTTATGGAACTAAGCATCGAACAGCACCGTGAAGCCCTTTCCGCTGCATTTGGAGACAAACCCATCCGTGGGTTTGAAAATATGCTGCAAGCCATGATGACTGCTTACGAGGCAATCGGTTTAAGCGTGGGAGAAACGTAATGGTCAAACTGCTGCAATATCTGACTGACACCTTAAAACTGGTTATCAAACGAGATAAACTTTTTTATTATGACATGACACAGGCAGAAACCATGCTTTTCGATGAAGAATGAGAGCGGGCGCGGGCCTATATAATTCAGTTTAATTTAGTATTTATATATATAGGGGCGCAAACTAAACTAAACCGCTTTTGTACAAACAAGTGAAAAGAAATTTAATATGACCATAGACGAAGCAAAACGAGTGCGTATCGTGGACTTTTTGGCCCAGCTCGGCCACCGTGCGCAGTATATGAAATCAGAGCAATATTGGTATCTTTCGCCTCTCAGGAAAGAGGTGACGCCATCGTTCAAAGTCAATGACCGGCTGAATGAATGGTATGATTTGGCGAGGCCACCGGAGGCGACCTTGTGGAACTGGGTAAGTACCTTTGCGGAACTAAAAGTGTGAGTGAAGCATTAGCATACATCAAACGGTATGTCAATGGTGTGTCGCTACCGAAAACCCGGGCGTTGCCCGCAACCTCTCGACCAGTGGAAGCCGACATGAAGAATTTGATTATCGTGCCACTGCGACACCACGCACTGCTCTCATATCTCCATTCACGTATGATTGATTCGGATATCGGACGAATGTTCTGCAAGGAAGTCCATTACGAACTGCGCCAGAGACGTTACTTTGCACTGGCCTTTGGCAATATATCCGGTGGATACGAGGTACGAAACCCTTATTACAAAGGATGTATCAAGAACAAGGACATTTCCTTGATACCCCAATCGCGTGGTGAGGCACAGAGCCGTGTCTGCCTATTTGAAGGATTCATGGACTTTCTGTCCTATCTAACCCTAAAACAGACGGACGATAGTGCCATTTGCATTAATGCCCCCTGTGACTACCTTGTTATGAACTCGGTCAGTAATCTGAAAAGGACATTGACGTATTTGCAAAAATACACGTATATTCACTGTTACCTTGACAATGACCTTGCCGGACAAAAGACAGTGGAAACCATAGCCGGGATGTATGGCAGATGCGTCTATAACGAATCAAACTGTTATGCCGGTTACAAAGACCTGAACGACTACTTACGTGGGAAGAAACAATGAACAATCCGCTCCCTAAGCCCTCCTTCATCACGGAGGGCTTTTTTTATATCCCGACTTTTCCTGTTTTCTTATCCAAAATCATATTTGAATATGATTTTGAAATATGATTTTTAGATTTTAAAAAAATATTATATTGAAACGATACGTTTTATAATCAATAATTTTATCTTTCAAATTATCCATTCTTATTTTGCACACACAACCAAATATAAAAATCATATTATACAAAAATATATGAAATCATATTTTATTTTCACCATTGTTCTGACGGTTGCCTATCTCGTCTATTATGCAGTTATCATCGTGCAGGACCTTTATGGAAAAAAAGGAAATGGCAAGCCGGAAGAAGAGGTATTTGACCTCGGTGCGCCAGAAGATGAACAGAGTGTGTACGTGACGGAGAGCGATACGGGATTCAATGTGGGTAATGAGAAATATGAAACAGATGTTGCCCCTACCGCTTCGCCTGCACCACAGGAGACGGAAACCGCAGACAATAATGGCGAGATAGCCGTGGCGGAGAAACTAAAACGCCTAAAAGCCCAAGCGGAGGAACAGATGGAAGAAACCGCGACCTACCTGTCAGACGCATACACGGCAGACGAACTGTACAAAGCGATGCTTGCCAAAGGAAAGACGGGCAACCGTCCGGAACTGGTATGGAAACCTCTCAAAGACCGATTGTAAAATGTCGAAAGCAAAAAAAATATTATGTGCACTGTGCTTTGTCCCTTATGCGGCATTCGCCAAAAGTGGCAGCGTAAACTACAGTTGGGGTGCAGACGCACTGGCAACGATGCACGACTTCGTGGTGACGATGATGCTGTACGTGCTGTACATCTGCTACGCTGTCGCCTCGGTTTTCGTAGTCGTTGCCGCGCTCCAGATCTATATCAAAATGAACACAGGCGAGGACGGCGTGGTGAAGTCTATCGTATCACTTGTCGGTGCGTGCCTCTTCATCATTGGGGCTTCAATCGTGTTCCCTGCTTTCTTCGGCTACCGCATATAGGTGGCTGATAGAAGTGTAAAATAAATTCAAAAAACAAGAGTACCACAAAAATGTAATAAATATGTTTCAGAAATTTAAAAGAATGTGCCGAAAGGCAAAGAAAACCATCATGCAAGTTTCCACCAAAGTAAGAATGTTAATCATTGCCCTGTTGGGAGGCATACCTGCTATGGCTCAAAGTACGGCAGGCGATTACTCGGCCGGTACGACAGCTCTATCAACCGTAGCGGAGGAAATTGTGAAATACGTTCCTGTCATGGTCAAACTCTGCTATGCCATTGCTGGTGTCGTGGCCATCATCGGAGCCATTTCGGTGTATATCGCCATGAACAACGAGGAACAGGATGTCAAGAAAAAGATTATGATGGTAGTTGGGGCGTGCCTTTTCTTGATTGCGGCAGCCCAAGCATTACCTCTGTTCTTCGGAATTAACGCATAAACAGTCAAGAAATGATTAATGACGGACGCTATCCGGATTATCCGCTGTTCAAGGGGTTACAACGGCCTTTGGAGCTGATGGGATTACAAGGTCGCTACATCTATTGGGCGGCAGGCGTGGCTGGTGGAGCCATTGTGGCTTTATCGCCGCCTACTGTCTTATGGCTTTGTGGCCGGACTGGTCGTATTGGCAACTGTCTTATCTGCGGGAATCGTGCTTATCATCCTCAAACAGCGAAAAGGGCTGCACAGCAAAAATGTAAAACGTGGAGTGTATGTGTATGCCTATTCGCACAAAGTATGACTATAAGAAAAACCATCACGGCAATGTGTGTGGCTGATTGATTGTTGAACGCGGGCGGTCCGCCTCCAGCCGAGGCAGACCTGCCCCTATTTAATGAACGAATATCGGAATGACCCTATATATCATTTTATTTTTCATCGCCCTATGTACGGGTATGGCCTTGTCAGTCTATACGTTCGGTACGGGCGGCAAGCGCAAGCACATCTTTCAGAATATCTATTTCTCTGTGGAAGATACAGATGGTGTGGGTGTGCTGTACACCAAGACGGGTGAATATTCCGCCGTCTTGAAAATCGAAAATCCAGTACAGAAGTATTCGGCAGACATTGACAGCTATTACGATTTCACGCATCTATTCTCTGCCCTTGCGCAAACACTGGGCGAAGGATATGCCTTACACAAACAGGACATCTTCGTGAGAAAACAGTTCGCGAACGAGCCGGAGAATAATCAAGAATTTCTCTCAGCATCGTACTTCCGTTATTTTAATGGGCGTCCGTACACGGACAGCCTTTGCTATCTGACTATCACACAGGAAGCCAAGAAGAGCCGTCTTTTCTCTTACGATAGCAAGAAATGGCGCGATTTCCTCGTGAAGATTTATAAGGTTCGAGACCTACTACGCGACAGCGGTGTACAAGTGAAATTCCTGAACAAAGCCGAGGCAAGCGAATATGTGGACCGTTACTTTGCGATGAACTTCAAAGACCGTACGGTCTCGATGACGAATGTCAAGGCTGACGACGAAACGGTATCTATGGGTGATAAACGCTGTAAGGTGTACAGCCTCGTGGACGTGGACTGCGCCGCACTCCCCTCGCTGATACGTCCCTATACCAATATCGAGGTGAATAATACCGAGATGCCAGTGGATCTTGTCTCGGTGGTGGATAATATTCCGAACGCAGAAACGGTGGTGTACAACCAAATTATTTTCCTGCCCAGTCAGAAGCGTGAACTGGCATTACTCGACAAAAAGAAGAACCGGCACGCAAGCATCCCCAATCCGAGTAACCAAATGGCCGTAGAGGACATCAAGCAGGTACAGGACGTAATAGCCCGTGAAAGCAAACTGCTCGTGTACACGCACTTCAACATGGTGGTGGGCGTGCCTGCCGACACCGACCTTCAAAAATGCACGAATCACTTGGAAAACGCTTTTGGGCGCATGGGCATACATATCAGTAAGCGTGCATACAACCAACTGGAACTGTTCGTCAGTTCATTTCCGGGCAATTGTTACAGCCTGAACGAGGAATATGACCGTTTTCTGACCCTCTCCGACGCTGCGGTATGCCTGATGTACAAGGAACGGGTGCAGCATAGTGAGGAAACGCCGATAAAAATTTATTATACTGACCGTCAAGGTGTTCCGGTAGCTATCGACATCACGGGAAAAGAGGGAAAGAACAAGCTGACCGACAACTCGAATTTTTTCTGCCTGGGGCCTTCGGGCAGCGGAAAGAGTTTCCACATGAACTCCGTCGTGCGCCAGTTGCATGAACAGGGGACGGACGTGGTAATGGTCGATACGGGTAACTCATACGAGGGGCTATGCGAGTATTTCGGCGGCAAGTATATCAGCTATACTGAGGAACGGCCCATCACAATGAATCCGTTCCGCATCAATCGGGAAGAGATGAACGTAGAAAAAACGGGATTCTTGAAAAACCTCGTCTTGCTTATCTGGAAAGGTACGCAGGGAACGGTCACAAAGACGGAAGACCGTCTGATAGAGCACGTCATCACGGAATATTACGACGCCTACTTCAATGGTTTCGAGGGCTTCACACCCCAACAGCGTGAGGACTTGCGTAAGAGCCTCGTTATTGATGACCGCAACAGCAGTGAGAAGCGGCACGAAAGCGAACGGGAACGCGCGGTCCGCATCGAGGGTATCATTGACGAGATAGAGGGCCGACGCAAGGAACTGAAAGTGGAGGAACTGTCATTCAACTCTTTCTATGAATATTCCGTGCAGCGCATCCCGGATATCTGTGAGGAGAACCGTATCACGGGCATCGACCTCTCGACATACCGCTATATGATGAAGGACTTCTATTTGGGCGGCAACCACGAAAAAACGCTGAACGAGAACATGGACAGCTCGCTGTTCGACGAGACGTTCGTGGTCTTCGAAATCGACAGCATAAAAGATGACCCGCTGCTTTTTCCTTTGGTCACGCTGATTATCATGGATGTTTTCTTGCAAAAAATGCGCATCAAGAAGAACCGCAAAGTCCTTGTCATCGAGGAAGCATGGAAAGCCATCGCCAGCCCGCTGATGGCGGAGTACATCAAATTTATGTACAAAACAGCGCGTAAATTCTGGGCCAGTGTGGGCGTGGTGACACAGGAAATACAAGACATCATCGGCAGCGAAATCGTGAAAGAGGCCATCATCAATAACTCGGATGTGGTGATGCTGCTTGACCAGAGCAAATTCAAGGAACGTTTCGACACCATCAAGACGATTCTTGGCCTAACGGACGTGGACTGTAAGAAAATTTTCACCATTAACCGCCTTGAAAACAAGGAAGGACGCAGCTTCTTCCGCGAGGTGTTTATCCGTCGGGGCACGACCAGCGGTGTTTATGGCGTGGAAGAACCGCGCGAGTGCTACATGACTTACACGACCGAACGAGCGGAGAAAGAGGCTCTGAAGCTTTACAAGCGCGAGTTACAATGCAGCCACCAAGAGGCTATCGAGCATATTGCCGCGACTGGAATACCAGCGGTATCGGCAAGGCATTGCCGTTTGCGCAGAAAGTTAATGAAGCGGGATGTGTACTGAACTTAACCACTAAAATAACATCATAATGAAAACGAAAAGGATTTTAATCACCCTGTCACTGGGCTACGGGATAAATATGATGGGGCTTGAAAGCAGCTTGACGCGCGAACAAATCTCTGTCAGCAATCCGGAACTCACTGTTTTGTCCCTCCGGGAGTTTTGTATGCTGTCCAAGGAGAACCTGCTCCGCATGGATGACATGACACCGGACAAAGTAGCCGCCATCGAACGATTGTTGGCAGAGTATTCCCTTCGGTTGGGTATGTCCGATGTAGAACTGGAAGCGTATTTGAACCGGTATTATGAAGAAAACCCCAAAGAAAAGGAGTTTTACGATATGTGCGACAGGCTATGTAACAGCAAACCTGTCTTCGATGAAAACAGGTTTCGAGAAGAACTATTCAGGGAACTGAACAGTAGTCCGATGAGTGAAAAAAGACTAAGTGACTTGGGATGGCTACGTTATCAGACCGTGCGCGAAACTTATCTAAACCAGCCTTTCTTTTGAGATGGTTCGGCTCCCAAGAAGCCCGGATCAAAAGGGCCATCAAGGATACTACCATCATACATGATATGTTCTGCCGACTTGTCACGGAGAATTGTATCGAATCTGAACGGTGGTATTTCAATCACAAGGAACCGGAATACATAAAAGAGGTCTGAAACGATGAAACGGCTGTTTATCTTTTGGGTTATCCTATTGCCTGCCCTGACACAGCACGTTCACGCACAATATTACAGCGTGAACTATGACGCTCGTACCGTGCGGCCATGGCCGCCGCATTCGGCACGGAGCAGTAGCCGAAAGCTACTACCGCGAGCAGGTGGATGATATTCTGAAACACTATACGGCGGCAGAAGTGGCGGCAGCAGGGATATTTTCTTCCAAATTTTTGGAACACAAGGCTCTGTCCGACCTTGGCATCTGGTGCAGCAGCACGGAAAATTACTACTATCGTCGAATTTACCACATGGTGGCAGAAAAAATCATGCCGAAAATATGGGTGGTGGCGAAGCTGATGCTGCGCTCACCACAAACAGCAATCCACTGGGGCAGCTACCTGATGAAAGTGTGCGACGATACGAAGAGCCTGTGTATGCAGTTCGAAAGTGTGGTGACAAACAGCACGCTGTCGTTCTCGGACATCGCTTTTCTGGAAATTGACCGCGACATTGCCACCTTGCTGAACCTCGCAGAACTGGGCGGTACCGATTGGCAACGGATGTTGGACAACTTTACCAAAGTGCCGGGCAATTTCACGATTGAGAACTTAAAGGGCGACATTGACAACCTTTATAACATGGGCGTAGGGCTGGCAACATCAGGTATGGAGAACCTCGGTGACGCTCTACTGCAAAGTAGTGCGTTCCATGACCTGTTGGGTGGCAAAGTCAATGAAATCGGCAACCTGTATGAACACTACGGTACTCTCTTCGAGCAGGCGGAACATGACATCGGCAGTCTGTTAATCGACATGGTGGGCGGTCAGGATAGCGTGGCCGCATTGTTCAATTTCAGCAACTACGACCTCACATCGTGGATGACCGACTATATGGACAATGCTGTCGGGAACTATTACACGCAACGGTGGTATATCGCACAGCGTGATCAAGGAAGCATTTCTCTATGCGACTACTACCCACCGACAGACGACAACATCATATTGAACGGGGGCGCATGGACACGCTTTAACACGAGTGATCCGGGATTTTATCCGAACGCTTCGCAACGGGAGCAGGCCCTCGCCAATTCAGAACGGTATGCCGGATGGTCAAGAAGCCGAGTGCAACAGCTCAACAATAGCAACGATGGCTACACCTATACTATCAATACCCGACAACAGGCCTATATCATCAGTAAGGGTAACAAGCAGACAAAGAAGGCATACGCCTACGAGATACACGTGACACAGAGTTGGAATCGGACGGAGGTGGTCTATGAGGATGTCTTCGATTCCTATTCGATGGATTTGAATACGTTCAAAGCGCAGCTCAATGCCCGCCTCTCGGAGTTCAATGACAACGAGGAAGGCTATGTCTATTACATAGCATCCGATGCACGGAACTATTATCAGGCGACGGACGCCGCAAAATTGCAGGGATGCGAAAGCGTGACCATCAGTGTAACCTGTTCAGACGGGGCGACGCTGGGGCAAGGCTCGACACAATACAAGTGTCGCAAGTGTGGCGGCTCACTGGATGCCCACTCCAAAGAGTGTGTCATGCAGACCTCGGTAACGGAGAACGAACTGGACCTTTCAGAACTGGACGCACTGATACGGGAAGCGGACAATCAAGTCGCCGTTCTTCAATCTCAGATTAGTGCCTTGGAAAAGGAAAACGCCGACCTTCTGAAAAAATTGCCGAGGCGAGCGTGGAAGACGCAGCAGCTTACCGGCAACAATATAACTCCAACCGGACACGTATCGAGGAACTGAAAAGCGAACTTGCCGAGTGGCAACAAAAACAGAAGGAGTACGCAGATGCGAAGCAGGAAGCGGAAGCAGAGAACGATGTGCCGACAGATGATTACTACCGCCTACCGGCTATCATGCAGGATTGCAAGACAGCCTATAGCCTCACTTGGCAGGACGGAGGTACATGGAGCGGCTATACGTTCGTCCGTAAGGCGACGATGCCGAACATCAATGGTATCATTACGTTCCGTGCGACTATTTCTATCGCACGGAAGCCGAAATACTTTCTGGGCATCAAGATTCACCGTGCCATTATCCAAATCAGTTGGGAATTGACTTCGGCATACACAGACACGCACGTTGCCGATGTACTGACACTCGATCCGAACCTGCCGAACGAGGAAAAGACTAAAATCGTGAATAATCGCATATCGGAAATCGCACGGGAATATCCCAACTGTAAAATCACTACCGAGTATGCCCGTACAGAACCTATGGAAGAAGTACCGAACAGCGACGTGTACCACCTGCTTTGGTCAAGTGACCGCCTCGAAATCGCACGAGAAGTGGATTCACGTATCACGAAAATATACGCCGACCTCGTATCCTTGGAGAAGATGATGCACTACAAGCGGAACATCATCGACGTACTGAAGGATGTGCTACCGGAACTCGATACGGACGAGGGTCGTAGGCTGACACTCGTGGAAGAGTGCCATGACCGCTGGGTAGAAAACGCACGGACATCCCGAAGTGGCAGAAAGGAGGTACGGCCATGAAACGCACTATACTGATAGCCATTACGTTGCTTGCGCTACTACCCGATGTCGCCAAGGGCCAATGGACATTCGATATCGTGTCGGTGGAAGCGTACATAAATGACCACAAAAAACAACGCAGCCTGTTGCTGGCCCGAAGCACGCTGGAATACAGCAACCAACTGCTGCATGAGTACAGCCGTGAGGAGACGGGCAAATACAAGGAAGTAAATATCGACCTTGACCGCTATACCCGTGCCTTTGATGTCATCGACGTGATGTACCAATCCCTGCGGACGGTGCTGAACGTGAAGGATACCTACAGCTCGGTAAGTGACCGTATCGGTGACTATAAGACCATGCTGGAGGCTTTCCATGAGAAAATCCTGAAACATGGGAACATCGAGCCGTCAGACGCACTGATACTGACTATCAATGAAAAAGCAATACGGGACATCGCCAACGAGGGAGAACACCTCTATAAGTCGGTGAGCGACCTCGTGCTGTATGCCACGGGCGCAGCGGCCTGCTCGACCAGCGACCTGCTGATGGTACTGGAGTCCGTGAACAAGTCGCTGGACAGCATTGAGCAACACTTGAACCGGGCATACATCGAGACATGGAGATACATACAGGTACGTATCGGCTACTGGAAATCGAAGATTTACCGGGAACGTACCAAACGGGAAATTATTGACGGTGCTTTCGGACGATGGCGCAATGCGGGACGACTGGATTATTGACGGTAAAAGAGGAAGGAGGTAAATAATGCCACAAGTTAGATTATGACTTCTATGTACCGAAATTGATAAGGAATATCTTAAAACGCAGGAAAAGCGTTTCGTCCTGAATGTTCGGAGAAGTACAAACAGAGAAAGAAACTTTAAGTACAAACAAGTCTATCTGGCCTATAACCAAGAGGCAAATGGACATTAATAAAAGATGTAATGAAAAAGATCGTTTTTGAAAAAGACATTACGCTATATAAAGCCGATTGCCTTGAAGTAATGCCTCTTCTCCCAGAATCAAGTATTGATTTAGTTCTATGCGACCCACCTTTTGGAATTACAGCCTCGCAATGGGATAAGATAATACCATTCTCGAAAATGTGGGAGGAGATTAGAAGAGTGAGAAAGGATAATGCGCCTACGGCTTTATTTGGCAGCGAACCGTTCAGCAGCCTTTTACGCTGTGGCAATTTAGCCGAATTTAAATATGACTGGGTATGGGAAAAGTCAAAAGCAAGCAATTTCCTTCTTGCTAAAAAGCAACCTCTAAAAGCGCATGAGCTAATCAGTATCTTTTGTAACGGCAGAACTCCTTATTATCCAATCATGGAGGAAGGTGAGCCTTATGAGAATCGTACAAAGAGAGGAAGTAACTGGACAGGAGTAAACAAGGTACCAAATCCTACATTCAGAAATGAAAACAAAGGAACGAGATACCCACGAAGTGTGAAATATTTTAAAACTGCGGAATCAGAGGGCAAAACGATTCATGTTAATCAAAAACCAGTCGCATTGTTGAAATATCTGATAAAAACATACACGAAAGAGGGTGACACAGTCCTTGATTTTGCCTCTGGAAGCATGAGCACTGCAATCGCCTGTATTCATACGAATAGAAAATGTATTTGTATTGAAAAGGATGATATGCACTTCTTGCGGGGAGAGGAAAGGATTAGAAATGAATATAATATAAAAAGAAATGTGGAATAATCCTGGTGATTAACTGATTGAAGCACATTGAGTATTGAAAGATTAATAACAAATAACCGAAAGTAAATATGGACAGAATACTCTTACTCGTGACGGTTACAATAATTGCAACCACGGCGGCAAAGGCACAATCCGTGACCTATAACCACGATTCGCCGAAACAAAACCAAGTAACAGTAATGGAAACCGGTACGGGAGCACTCTCGCCCGACCTCTACTATTCCATACTGCACAACAAGTATAAAAAGTCGGCAGCAGTCAAGAACAAACTGTCGTTCCGCACACTGGCGGGCGTCAACCTATACAACCAAACGGACGAAGCTGAAGCCATCGACTCGGCATTGGTGAGCCGGGCAAAGATAGAAGCCTTGAACGTGGCTGACCGTCAAGCGGACATCGCATGGGTCGCTGAAGGCGATAAGGTCAACGGACAGATGGTACGGCTCAAACGAAACATAGACCGCATCTTGCCTGTCGGGGGGACACCGGAGGATAAAGACAGATGGACGGAATATTACCATATCTACCAGTGCGCCATTGATGCAACGAAAGATGCCTATATGCCCAACGCACAGCGGAAGAAAGAGTATCTGCGCATCTACGAGGATATAACTCGACAGAACGAAATCCTTGTCGGCTACCTTGCCAAACGGCAGAATACTACGATAACAAGTACGCTACTGAACGCTACCGCTGACCGTACTCTGGATAAGGAGAGTATTGTCCGCGATGCGGTGAACCGATGGCACGAATCGCGCTTTGCCGTGCGCGGCCCGCAATCAGGCAATAACACGGGCGGCAGCGGCAACGGAGATGAAACAGTAAACAAAGGGAACTGAAAAAACAAAAACGTATGGCAGACGGAAATATACTCTCGGATTTCGGTATTAATATCCTTGAAGAAGAAATAGACGATGTGATTTTTCAAACGAACGAGTTCCTGACTGATGCGACTTTTACCGGCTCGCAGGGACCGTTCTGGTGGATACTACAAATGTGCATGGCACTGGCTGCCCTGTTCGCTATTGTGATGGCAGCGGGAATGGCGTACAAGATGATGGTGAAACATGAGCCACTGGATGTGCTGAAGCTGTTCCGTCCTTTGGCTGTTTCAATCATCCTCTGTTGGTGGTATCCGCCAGCAGACACGGGTATGGCTGGCAGTGGGAGCAGTTGGTGTTTCCTTGACTTCCTGTCTTACATCCCGAACTGCATCGGCTCGTACACGCATGACCTGTACGAGGCAGAAGCCACCCAAATAGCGGACAAATTCGAGGAAGTGCAGCAACTTATCCATGTACGTGACACGATGTACCAAAGCTTGCAAGCACAGGCAGATGTCGCTCACACGGGTACCTCCGACCCGAATCTGGTAGAAGCGACCATGGAACAAACCGGAGTGGACGAAGTGACGAAGATGGAGAAAGACGCAGCCGAACTGTGGTTTACCTCACTGACGGCAGGAGTCATCGTAGGTATCGACAAAATCATCATGCTTATCGCTCTGATTGTGTATCGTATCGGATGGTGGGCAACCATCTATTGCCAGCAAATCCTACTGGGCATGTTAACAATATTCGGACCTATACAATGGGCGTTCTCGCTGTTGCCCAAATGGGAAGGTGCATGGGCGAAGTGGCTTATAAGGTATCTGACAGTACATTTCTATGGTGCAATGCTCTACTTCGTCGGCTTCTATGTGCTACTGTTATTCGACATTGTACTGTGCATACAGGTAGAAAACCTGACGGCAATCACAGCAAGCGAACAGACAATGGCGGCCTACTTGCAAAACAGCTTCTTCTCCGCCGGCTACTTGATGGCGGCAAGTATCGTGGCACTGAAATGCCTAAACCTCGTGCCGGACTTGGCAGCATGGATGATACCTGAAGGCGACACGGCCTTCTCTACACGGAACTTTGGAGAAGGTGTGGCGCAGCAGGCCAAAATGACGGCTACGGGCGGTATCGGCTCGATGATGAGATAATGATAAACCTAATATTAAATATCCAAAAGATGAATGTACAACAGAAAATTGAGAAATGGTGCAGGAACGAGCGTTTCGTGCACTATGCAAATGAACGCATAAGCGAAGAACTCGTTTATGCACCTAACCACCGAATTGATCCGGAATATGAAGAACTGGACGAAGCCATTACATGGGACAACCGATATATTGTCCCTATGATGACTTACCTTACCTATCGTCTGCAACTGGTCAAATTGCAGAAAAATGCCAAGAATCGAAACCGCCGTGTCTGGTGGATATTCGTGCATGTAATCATGCGGGAAGATTACACACAGCTTTTTGACGGGAAGTTCGAAAAATTTCTGACGGAGTTGCATGATACAGTCATGACAATGTTACATGACGAATACACACGATTGTCTAACAAGAAAAAATAAAGGTATATGGTCATCAAACATTTGGAGAATAAAATCCGACTGGTGGGCATCATCTGCACTGCTTTTCTTGCAGGGTGTATCATCATCAGCGTATCAAGTATCTGGACTGCCCGGACAATGGTGACGGACGCGCAGAAAAAGGTGTATGTGCTGGACGGAAATGTACCTATACTCGTAACCCGTACGACGATGGACGAAACACTGGACGTGGAGGCCAAGAGCCACGTAGAAATGTTCCACCATTACTTTTTTACTCTCGCACCGGACGACAAATACATCCGCTATACGATGGAAAAAGCGATGTACCTGGTCGATGAGACGGGACTGGCACAGTACAATACCCTCAAGGAAAAGGGATTTTACTCCAATATATTGGGTACGAGCGCGGTGTTCTCGATATTCTGTGACAGTATCTCCTTTGACAAAAAGAATATGGAGTTCACCTACTATGGTCGGCAGCGAATCGAACGTCGGAGTAATATCCTGATGCGCGAACTGGTTACGGCAGGGCAACTTAAACGTGTGCCGAGAACGGACAATAATCCGCATGGACTGCTCATAGTAAACTGGCGCACATTGCTGAACAAAGATATCGAGCAAAAAACAAAGAGTAACTATTAAATCACCAAAGATATGAATATCAAAGGATTCAAACGGATGTTGTTCGGCGAGAAGATGCCGGACAAAGATGACCCGCAGTACAAGGAACGCTACGAGCGAGAGGTGCAGGCCGGGCATAAATTCGCCAAGGCGACACGCATCGACCAAGCGGCGGCCAAGGTGCAGGGCTTTGCCAACGCACACCGGACGCTGTTTCTGGTCATCGTCTTTACATTCGTCATCGGAGCTTTCGTATGGAACGCCTACCGCTTGGTAACTGTGTACAGACACAGTCCGGTAAGTCGCACGGCGACGGAAATGCAGGATTCTGTGCTTCGGGAACGGCACAAGCTGTTGCAGGAAGTCGAAATAAGGGAACGTAAAAACAGAGGGGACAAACCATAGTAAAAAGAGTACTTATGAATACACGGCTTGAAAAATCAGTCCGTTCGTCAGACGAATGGTACACGCCAAAGGAGATACTGGACGCATTGGGCAAATTCGACCTTGACCCTTGCGCTCCCATCCGTCCGTTGTGGCCGACTGCAGAGGTCATGTATGACCAGAACATAGATGGGTTGTCCCAGATATGGGAAGGGCGTGTGTGGCTCAATCCTCCCTATTCGCGTCCTCTTATCGAGCTATTCGTCCGGAAATTGGCAGAACATGGCAACGGCATTGCATTATTATTCAACCGTTGCGATTCCAAAATGTTTCAGGACGTCATCTTTCCAAAAGCGACGGGAATGAAATTCCTACGCCACCGCATCCGATTCTACCGACCAGGCGGAGCACGAGGTGACTCTCCCAGTCGCGGTAGCATCCTATTAGCTTTCGGAGAAGACAACGCAGAGATACTGAGAAATTGTGCCATTGAAGGCAAATATGTACAACTCAATTAAAAGATGTATAATGAAGATATTGGAGAAAATCAATTTTCGCCAACCGAAATATATGCTTCCCGCCATCCTTTATTTCCCCCTGCTCGGCACGTCTTATTTCATCTTCGACCTGTTTCAGACAGAAACGATAGAAATACAAGACAAGGCGTTGCAGACGACGGAGTTCCTGAACCCCGAATTGCCGGGGGCACAGATCAAGGACGATGGCATAGGCAGCAAATACGAGAATATGGCGAAATCATGGGGTAAGATACAGGACTACTCCGCTGTAGATAACATAGACCGGGAAGAACCCGATAAAAACAAGGAAGAGTATGAATCGAAATACACGCAGGACGACATCGACCTGCTCACGGAAGAACAACAGGAAAAAGCTGCGGCAGCGGAAATTGCCTCTGCCAAGACACGAGAACAGGAAGCACTTGCCGAACTGGAAAAAGCACTCGCAGAGGCGAGACTGAGAGGGCAAAACGCGACTGTACCCCCGGCAGAAACGGACACGGCCAACATTGCTCCACCACAAGGAGCAGCAGCCTCCGGAACCATCAACGAAGAGAGCCGGGCTGTGAAAACGCCATCAGCGGACGAACCGCCCAGCGAGGTGGTACGCAAGGTGAAGACAACCTCGGACTACTTTAACACACTGTCGAAGAATGTCCGTGAACCGAAACTCATCCAAGCCATCATTGACGAGAACATCAAAGCGGTGGACGGCTCGCGCGTGAGGTTGCGCCTGCTTGACGATGTGGAGATTGGCGAGTGTGTGATAGCAAGGGGAACATACCTGTACGCTACGGTAAGCGGATTCTCATCCGGGCGCGTGAAAGGTAATATCAGCAGCATCCTCGTGAATGACGAATTGGTGAAAGTGAGTCTCTCACTCTATGATACAGATGGCATGGAGGGGCTGTATGTGCCCAACAGCCAATTCCGGGAAACGAGCAAGGATGTAGCAAGCGGGGCAATGTCGGGCAATATGAACATGAGTATGGGAAGTACAACAGGAAACAGCCTTGCACAATGGGGGATGCAGGCGGTGAACAATGCCTACCAGAAAACAAGCAATGCCATTAGCAAAGCTATCAAGAAAAACAAAGTCAAGTTGAAATACGGAACTTTCGTGTATTTAGTGAATGGACAGGAAAAAAGGAATTAAAACGATGATGACATGGAAACAGATTTATCAGAATATCACAAAGGTACGGATGGGCTTTATTATGCGGACTATATAGCCCCAAATAAAGCCGAAACATTTATCGGAAAACTTGTGAGTACCGAATGGTGGCATCACAGAGGGCAGTTTGCCCTAATATGCAACTTCCGAACAGAAGACAGACGGAGGATTGCCTTATTCGCTTTTCAAAAACATACCGGTTTTTACGGACCAAGATACGGGAATGTTAATTTCAAAACAGTGGAGAAGGGCACTCTTTGGCAATGTGAAATCCAAATGACCCGGACGGGACGTTGTACTTGGGCGCGTGCCAAGCAGATAAAGAAATGAAGCGAAATAGGGAAAAGAAATCAATATAAATATTTTTAATCATGTGCCTATGAAATCTTCAAACTACTTAAAAAAATTATACGGGAATCCGACAGATGAAAAATATACACCGGGATATGGTGTATTACCCATTATCAAATATATACCCGAAGGCAAGATAGTCTGGTGTCCTTTCGATACGAAGCACAGTGAGTTTGTGCAGAAATTCAAGGATGCCGGTTTCCATGTCGTGTATTCCCATATCTATAACGGACAGGATTTTTTCAACTATGAACCGTCCCAATGGGATATACTCGTATCCAATCCTCCTTTCAGCCGGAAGGTGGAAGTCTTTGAACGCTGTCTGAAACTCGGAAAACCATTCGCCTTGCTGATGTCCAACTATTGGCTGAACAACGTAGCACCCTGCCGACTTTTCCAGAATACTGATCTGGAATTACTCATGTTCGATAAACGTATTCAGTTCGGAAAAGGGAAAAACGTACCGTTCAACAGCAGCTATTTCTGCCATAAAATACTTCCGAAACAAATCATATTCGAACAGATAGATGTTACGGACAAATCTCCAAGTTGTATGCAGGATGACATCCCAGATAAGGCAAATATCAATCCGCAAGAGAATAAAGCAATCATGAATTTTCAATTATAACTCTGTATTTCAATGAAAAGGAATTTATTTGGCATTATGCTTCTATCAGGTATTTCCATTTTACCGAAAGTTAACGCACAAACTACCTACGAAGAAATGGAACAACTGACGGTGAACGAACAGATAACAACTGTCATCACGGCATCGGAACCGGTGCGTTTCGTGGATATTTCCACTGACAAGGTGGCGGGCGATCAGCCCATTGACAACATCATTCGCCTAAAGCCCAAGGAAAGCGGACACGAGGATGGTGAAATACTCGCCATCGTCACCATTGTGACGGAACGATACCGCACACAATACGCACTGATTTATACCACAAGGATGAAAGAGGCAGTAACGGATAAGGAGATATTGCTACAAGAGCGTAATGCGTACAACAATCCGGCAGTCTCAATGTCCGCTGCCGACATGACACATCATGCACGGCGCATCTGGAACTCACCTGCAAAAATCCGCAACGTAGCTACCAAAGCACACCGCATGGTGATGCGTCTGAACAATATCTACTCGGTGGGTGACTACTTCTTCATAGACTTTTCCATCGAGAACAAGACGAACATCCGTTTTGACATTGATGAGATACGGATAAAGCTGACAGACAAGAAACTCGCCAAGCAACCAACGCACAGACTATCGAACTGACACCTGCCCTGGTTCTGGAATCGGGCAAGACATTCAGACACGGCTATCGGAATGTGATTGTCGTGAAAAAGATGACCTTTCCCAATGACAAGCTACTGACCATCGAAATGACGGAGAAACAGATTAGTGGCCGTAACATCAGTCTGAACATCGACTATGAGGATATACTGGCGGCAGATTCGTTCCATGCAGATTTATTGGAGGAGGAATGACTATGAAAAAGACAATCATCGTGATAATTACCTGCGTGTGTATCGCTGCAAGTGCAAATGCACAACAAGGTAGCGGACGCCTCTCGCTTGGCACAGGGCTACTCTACAAGAACGGCATGGATATAACGCTCGCCTACGAACACGAAATGAACTATCGCCATACGTGGGAGTTCTTCGTCAACGGCTATCTACAATGGGCAGAGTGCGCTTCGTGCGGGCATATCTGCCCGGAATCATTTTGGCGAAACTACCGCAGCTACGGTTTTGGCGTGGCCTACAAGCCGTGCATGACGCGGGGACGCAACCACTATGGCAGTCTGCGTATCGGAGCTTCAGCCGGAAGCGACATGAATAAGTTCCTCGGTGGCCTGCACTTCGGTTACGAACACAACTATGTGCTACGGGCCGGATGGACACTGTATTGGCAAGTGAAAAGCGATGTGATGATAAAAGGTGCGGACGTGCTGCGAGCAGGTGTCGTGCTGGGTGTGAAACTACCTATAAAATAGGGAAACAAAAAAAGAAAGCAATATGATACGAAAGATACATTTGGTGGCAGCGGCAACGGCTGCCGTGCTTTGCGCTGCCTGTGACACGCATATAGACGTACCCGATACAGCAGTTCGTCCAGGACATATCCTCTGCGAGGATGGAACAGCCTTGCCTTACGCACAATATGAACAATCGGGGAAAAAAGCGATAGCGGTTGTCTTCGATACCGAAAAACGCGGAGATACGGAGGGGGACGGTTATGCAGTTTACCTGTGGGACATTGCTCCACAGGCATTCGCCGACAGCCTCGGCATCGCACAAGGCACATCGGCTGACATCATGGCTTATGATGGCAATGAGAATACATTCGCACTGTATGATACACAAGAAACCGCTTCGCCAATGGCAGAAGCGGTTTTCGACCTATGGCGGTACGGGCAGAGTGCCTATGTACCGTCCGTGGCAGAGATGCGGCTGCTCTACACCATGCGAAAGATAATCAACCTGTCATCGAACAATGTGGCGGTGAGCCGTTACCACTGGATGAAAACGACTGTTGGTACTGGACATCCACAGAAGTCGAAAAGCAACAGACAGCCAAGGCATGGCTCTATTCCATGGGGAGCGGCGCAATGCAGGAAACACCTAAAGTACAGGCGCACAAAGTACGCCCTATAATTACCATAAACGAATAAAAGATAGAAAGATATGAAAGATACAGATATATTTTTCAGCATAGCATTGATGATATTGGGAATTGTCCTCATGTATAAGTCCATGAAAGGTAATTCATGCCGACAAATACTGGCAAAACTCGCAGATTCCATAGCATCGGATAAAGAAGATATTAATTTTCAAATTAAAAGGTTCGGCTACCTTTTGGACGAAATGACTGCCGATAATGAAAAAAATTCAATCTTGAAGCGTCATGCCGACAGACTGGAGGAACTTATCACGCAATTAGACCGCACACGAAACGAGCTTGAAACAAGTAATCTGTCAATGGCGGATATTAACGGAGAGTTGAAAAGAAGTAATGCCGAACTTGTAAAGAGAGCAACCCAATTACGCAATGAGATACAGCAAGACGAGCTTGTCATCCAAAAGATGCAAGAACGCCTTGATTCTCTCAAAAGAATCAAAGTGGGGCTTGAAATAGCCCTGAATAACATTCAGGCAGAAGAAGTACACTATCTCTCGGAACCGGTATTCAGTTTGGGTATTACCCCATCCATCAAAAGCCATCTTGAATCTCATGGAATATTATATATCGGAGACCTGATTCATCTTAACGAGCAATATCTCATGGAAATCTGGGGTATCGGTCCGGTAACACTTGATAAGATAAAAACAAAACTGAACGAGAATGTGCATGGTTCGGTATGGATGTAATCAGAGTAGGTAATCATTGGTATCGTAGAAAACAAGGACTAATAACAGACTGACTTATGGAAGAAAGTAAGGAATTGCAAGGGTTCTATAAAATATTCCGCACAGTGGTATATGTGTCCGTGCTGCTGGAGTTCTTTGAATATGCCATTGACCCTGCAATGCTCGACCACTGGGGCGGCATACTGACCGACATTCACGGACGCATCAAACAATGGATGATTTACCACGACGGCAATCTTGTGTACAGCAAAATCGCAACGGTACTGCTTATCTGCATCACTTGTGTCGGAACGCGGAACAAGAAGCATCTGGAGTTCAACGCACGCCGGCAGGTGGTGTATCCATTGACGAGTGGGTTATTGCTGCTCGTACTCTCCGTATGGCTGTTCGGCCATACGATGGAAACAAGGCTTTATACCTTACCTCTGAATATCATTCTCTATATGATTGCCTCCATTGCTGGCGTAGTACTGGTACATATCGCATTAGACAACATTTCAAAGTTCATCAAGGAGGGATTGATGAAAGACCGTTTCAACTTCGAGAATGAAAGTTTTGAACAATGTGAAGAAAAAGTCGAGAATGAATACAGCGTAAATATCCCCATGCGATACTACTATAAGGGTAAATTCCGTAAGGGGTGGATTTCTGTAAGCAACTGCTTTCGAGGAACATGGGTAGTTGGAACACCGGGATCGGGTAAGACTTTCAGTATCATAGAGCCGTTTATCCGACAGCATTCGGCCAAAGGTTTCGCCATGGTGGTGTATGACTACAAGTTTCCTACATTGGCGACCAAGCTCTACTACCATTACAAGAAGAACGAGAAACTGGGCAGAGTACCCCAAGGGTGCAAGTTCAACATGATTAATTTTGTGGATGTGGAGTACAGCCGTCGGGTGAATCCAATTCAGGCAAAGTACATCAACAATCTTGCGGCGGCCAGCGAAACGGCGGAAACATTATTGGAAAGCTACAAAAGGGTAAGAAAGAGGGAGGCGGCGGAAGCGACCAGTTCTTCCAAACCTCGGCGGTAAACTTCCTTGCCGCTTGTATCTACTTCTTCGTGAATTATGAACGTGAACCCTACGATGCCAACGGCAAGCCTCTATATGCGGAAAGACAGCAAGATCCGCAGACCAAATTCTGGAAACCGACAGGTATCGTGCGCGACCGTGAAGGCGGCAATATCGTAGAACCTGCCTACTGGCTGGGAAAGTATTCGGACATGCCACATATTCTGTCATTCTTGAATGAAAGTTATCAGACGATTTTCGAGGTACTGGAAACTGACAATGAGGTTGCTCCGCTGCTTGGTCCATTCCAGACAGCTTTCAAAAATAAGGCAATGGAACAATTGGAGGGTATGATTGGCACGTTACGTGTTTATACCTCGCGTCTGGCAACCAAAGAGAGCTACTGGATATTCCACCGGGATGGCGATGACTTCGACCTGAAGGTGAGTGACCCGAAGAATCCGAGTTACCTGCTGATTGCAAATGACCCGGAAATGGAATCCATCATCGGTGCATTGAACGCTCTTATCCTAAACCGTCTCGTTACCCGTGTGAATACCGGGCAGGGGAAAAATATTCCTGTGAGTATTATAGTGGACGAGTTACCGACACTCTACTTTCACAAAATAGACCGTCTGATAGGTACAGCGCGAAGCAATAAGGTGAGTGTAACGCTCGGCTTTCAGGAACTACCGCAACTGGAAGCCGATTATGGTAAGGTAGGTATGCAAAAGATCATTACGACGGTAGGTAATGTGGTAAGCGGCTCGGCACGTGCCAAAGAAACGCTGGAATGGTTGTCCAATGACATCTTCGGCAAGGTGGTCCAGGTCAAAAAAGGCGTGACTATTGACCGGGACAAAACAAGTATCAATCTCAATGAGAATATGGATAACCTTGTGCCTGCTCGAAAATCTCGGATATGGCAACCGGATGGATATGCGGTCAGACGGCACGGGACTTTGTGAAGACGAAAACAGGTATGGGCGGTTCAATGAATATTCAAGAATCGGAAGAGTTCAAGACTACAAAGTTCTTCTGCAAAACAGATTTTGATATGGCAGAAATCAAGAAAGAAGAAGCGGCGTATGTGCCGCTGCCGAAGTTCTACACTTTCAAGTCGAGAGAGGAACGGGAGCGCATCCTATATAAAAACTTCGTACAAGTGGGGCAAGATGTGAAAGAGATGATAAAAGACGTTCAAAATAAGCGCAACGCGAAATAAAAATCCGGCTGTCTGACATATAATGTAAATAAAAACAACAAAAACCGTCAGTACAATCGTACTGGCGGTTTACTACTAACTAATCTCTTCTTCTGGTTTATCAGGAGAGCTACCTGCTTAATAATTGGGTGAGTTGCTGATGGCAATTTTTTCGTATTCCTCTTTGTCAGTACCGCATTCAATTGCCCTGTCAATGACATCCCCTAACTCGTTGTAACAAACTTCTTCATTGACACACTCTGCATCTTTGCCTTTCAACAGATATACCTCATAATAGTCCGACCCATTAAGTGCAATAATGACGTATCCGGTGTGTAACAGTCCGTTTACTTTGATACGAAGTGCAGGCAGGTCTTTGAAGATGGTGGCTGCAAACTCTGCGATACCCCATGACATGAGGACGGGCATAGGGGTAAGTCCTATCAACTGCTCTTGAATGGTCTGTGCTATTTGTATTACATACTCTTTTTCCATAACTATGCTATTTTTAAGATGATTATTGTTTTTTTATTCGAACCATTCCGGGTTGTCCTTTTTCAGTTCGGCAACCAATTCTACGTCTGTCAGTCGCAGGTTTGCCATGTCGGTAAAGAAGAAAACCTCGTCATAGATTCTTTCGGCTTCCTTGCTTGCGAAGCCTTCGTTTTCATCGTTGAAACTACCGGGCTGAAGGGCATCAAGCAAGGTAATCGAGCCGATAAGGAGTTCTTCACCCTCGTTGGATTCCACCACACGGCAAGGATAGTTATTGCCGCCAAATTGTACTTCTTGTGTTTTCATACGCTTGTTATTTTAATGGGATATGCTTTCCATTTGTCTTGAGGTATTCCATAAGACACTTTGCTTCTTCATGTGATGCACGATTGCGGTCATCATAGCGACGTGTCTCATCCGCCATCACAATGATGCACTCCTTAAACAATCTATAGAGGCTCTGTTGCAGTGTGGGGTGCATATCAGGTATAGCGGCTGCAAAACGCTTGGGATTGAAACTAAAACTATTCACTGCCATTTCCCATTCTTTGGCAAGTTTGTACTCTTTGCTTTCTTTGATGTTGTCCATTGTCATGAAATTTTAATGATTTATTTTTCTTCCCTCTGTTCGGTTCTATATTCTGTCTGAACCGCTTGGGATTTACAGATGCTTTACAGGACTGACGAACAAGCTACTTCCAACGCTTTTTTTGGAAAATTACTCTTTCACAGAAAGGAAGAATTTTATAAAAATGCACTTCAAAGCGATGGAATCAAGCGCGGCAGTCCACCTTCGCGTCTGGAAAACCAACCGGCGAGGACAGGAAGGAACCGGAGAAGGAATAAGATGGAAAAGATAAAAAGGAGGAAACTGATAGGTATAAATGAAGACGGGTGGCGGCGGGGTATCGGGAGGTAGCTATAAATGGGATAGAAAAGGCATAATCGCGCGGATGGCGGGTTTGCCCGGCAGACGCGCCGCCCGACAACGGTTTGGAGCAGTTGTCCGTGAACATCTTCACCTTAATCTAATTACAAATTAGGAACGAATAGAGGACAGATTACTCCACCCTCTATTCGTTGGTTACTGATTATGGTTAAGCTGCAATATCTTCCTCTTGTGGCTGTTCTTCGGTCTGCATCCCTACTTTGGATTGCTGTTTGTCAGATTGCTCCGCTTCCTGCTTTGCTTGTTCCTGCACCAAAAGAACGGCTTTTTTCTCTTCGATACGTTGGTGACGCTTCTCATACACTTCATTATGTCCGTTCTTGATGTCTGCCAACAGGTCAGGCATATGTTTTTGTGCGAAGTCAAGCAAGAGGGATGCAATGGCATTGTTGCCGTATGCGTTCTTGAAATTAGCAATTAGAAAATCCCTGCGAATAATCGCTTTCTGCTTGCTCGTGAGGTTGGCAATGATGTTTATCTTTCTTCATCTGTAAGGTAGGAATAAGGCTTTTTTTCCTCGATACCTACCGCTTCGAAATGCTCTTTGCGGAGGGATGATAGCAAGAAGAAATAAATCATCTTGTCCTCGTCTTGCCCAAACTTGCAATCGGACATATCAACCTCCAAAATCTGTTTTTTTGTGTCCTCTACAGTCTTTTCAAGGGCAATTTCCTTGTTGCGTTTGTCTTGCTTTTCCAACTTCTCTACCGGTGAAAGCGTCTGCTCCTGTTTTGTGTCATTGGTAGTACAGGTAACTTTCGGAACATAACAGAGTACGATGTCCTTGCTCTCAATACGGAAATAAAGGATGATTTCACCTGCTTCACTTCGGGTACGGATTTCTTCGCATTCTTCCGTGTAATCGTTCAAATCCTGTTCGAACTCGCTCTGTGCCTGTTCGTATTCTTCGGTGGTGTCGTACTCATCTTTTCGGGGTGCTTCGGGCTGTTCGGGATATGCCTTTGCATAATAGTTAAGGCTTTCCACTTCGTAACCCATGGCGGTAAGACGTTCTACTACGGCTTCATTGCTGTTGAAACTTTCATAGCAGAGGGATACCTCAGGGCGTTCTTCCATAAGGCGCACGGCTTTCTCCGTGAGATATGCTGCATTCATTTCAGCAAGGCAAGTACGATTGGCGCAATTTCCGCAACCACCCTCGCAAAATAACATCATATTATTTGTATTGTGAGGACACGACAGACAGAGGGTCTTGTCAAATGCGTATCGCTCCAAGTCGGTGGTATATTGCCGTTCGATGTTCCGTGCAACATCAGAGGCTTTCATTCCTCGCCAACTATTGTACTGCACCCCCTCTTTAAGATGCTTGTTGTACACCTCTTTCTGAATATCTTCCCCATAACGGCAAATTTCGCTCGCTACGCTGATTGTGATTTCGTCCTGTTCCAAAAGCTGTGCGATTTCGGGCATTAAGGAAACGAATTTAAGGCGTGTGCGGATATAGCTTTCGTTTTTACCGAACTGCACCGCCAAAGACTGCACATCGTGGCGACCACTATCAATGAGCTTTTGGTAGGCATTTGCTTCCTCTATCGGGGTAACATCCTTGCGCTGGAGGTTTTCAGTTACCGCCATTTCTTCGGCAACTTCGTCTGAAATTTCCATAACGACAGCCGGAATGTCTTCCAATCCTGCCATGAGGGAGGCACGATATCGGCGTTCTCCAAAAACAATCTCAAAGCGGTTGTCTTCTATTGGGCGTACTCCAATAGGCTGTAACACACCCTGCTGACGAATACTCTCGGAAAGTTCTGCAAGGCTCGCTTCGTCAAAATTCTTACGTGGGTTGTAATTGCTCGGCTGCACGTTTGCCAATGCTACCATTGTGATGTTTTTCTCTACTGATTGAATTGCTGTTGCTTCCATAATCATAAAAATTTAATTGGTTTTAATATTTAATTTTTTATTTTCCCTTTGTTCGGTTCTCTTTTCTGCCTGAACCGCTTGGGATTTACAGATGCTTTACAAGGACTGACGAATAAGCGATTTCCGACGCTTTTTCCGGAAAATTACTCTTTCGCAGAAAGGAAGAATTTTATAGGAAATGCACTTCAAAGCGACGGAATCAAGCGCGGCAGTCCACCTTTGCGTCTGGAAAACCAACCGGTGATGGCAGGAATGGACCGGATGAGTGGCATTAAAAGAATATAGAAAAGGAAGAATACGCTGAAAGGCGGATGGTAAAACGGATGGAACTATAAAGGGATGATTAACGATACAACGGGACAAGCGGAAGGACGTAAGACCAGACGGTGTAAAACAGGAATGGAACTTACCAGATAAAAATCCTTTGAGCCATTTCGCTAAATAAATCTGTATCAATTGCCTGTTTTACCAGAAATTTGCATTATTTTTGCAGTAACGAAACAGCCGTTTCGGAAACAGCCGTTTCGGAAATGGCAATAAAAAAGGATAAGGATATGAGATTTTTTGACAGGACAGAAGAAATAGCCTCTCTTCGCAAGATTCGCGAAATGGCCAAAAACAATGCTCAGTTTACAGTGGTAACGGGACGTCGCCGTATCGGTAAGACATCACTCGTGTGGAAGGCATACGAGGACGAACCGATTCTCTATTTCTTTGTTGCCCGGAAAGCCGAAGGCGATTTGTGTGAGGATTACCGGCTTGAAATAGAGAACAAGTTGGGAGTCCCAACCATGGGGCGGGCCGAACACTTCACCGATGTGTTCGAGTACCTGATGAAACTTTCGGCAGAACGTCCCATCACACTCTTTATCGACGAGTTCCAGGAGTTTTTCCGTGTGAACAAATCGGTGTTCAGCGATATGCAGCGCATCTGGGATCTATACAGCCCGAAGTCCCGTATTAACCTGATTGTCTGTGGTTCGATTTATTCCATGATGACAAAGATATTCAAAGATAAGAAAGAGCCGTTGTATAACCGGCAGTCGCGCTTTATGACTGTGCGTCCGTTTACCCCAACTGTTCTGAAAGATATTCTTTCGGAATACAATCCCGGCTACACGGCGGAAGATCTGCTGGCCTTGTACGCTTTCACGGGCGGTGTGGCGAAGTATGTACAACTACTCGTGGATGCAGGAGCAACAACCAAAACGACTATGCTCGACCAGATTATAAAGGCCGACTCCATATTTTTGGGCGAGGGTAAAGCGATTCTTATCGAAGAGTTCGGCAAGGATTACGGAATCTATTTCTCCATACTATCGGCCATTGCACGAGGAAAAACATCCCGTTCGGAAATTGAAAACGTGGTAGGCAAGGAAATCGGCGGTTATCTTACCAAGCTGGAGAAAGAATACGAAATCATATCGAAGAAGCAACCGCTGTTCGAGAAGAGTTCCGCCAAGAATGTCCGGTATGTCATCGAGGATAATTTTTTCACGTTCTGGTTCCGCTTCATCTACAAGTACAGCTATATGCTGGAGATAGAGAACTATGGAAGTGTGAAGATGATTATAGGTCGGGATTATGAAACTTTCAGCGGTCTGATGCTTGAACGTTACTTTAAGCGTGTACTGATAGAACGGCAAGTCTATACGCGTATCGGAGGCTGGTGGGACCGCAAGGGTGAGAACGAAATAGACATAGTAGCTGAAAACGAACTGGACGATACGGCGACATTTTTCGAAGTCAAACGCAAGGCCGAAAATATCGACATGGAAAAACTGGAAGCGAAAGCAGCCGCTTTCATGCGTGCAACGGGAGAGTTCAAAGGTTATTCCCTGTCATACAAAGGGTTGTCAATGACTGATATGTAGCAATACATATCGGCATAACGTACTAACAGAAGTCACAGATTTAAAAGAACGGGAAGCGAGGAACATATCCTCACTTACCGTTTTTTTCCAAATACTCCTTCATCGCCTCATTTACAATGTCTCTCAATGACATATTCTTCTCAATAGCAAGGAATTTCATACGCGTATGAACACTCTTGTCGATAACGAAATTGCAATGTACCGCAGGCTCTTTTTCAGTTTTAAGCGGTGTGGCTTCCTTCTTTTGCGGAGATTTCTTCGTGGATGACAGCAATCCGTCCAGTCCGCTTTTCATACTGTCTTTCAATAAATCACTCTTGCCCATATTGTCTTATTTTAATTTCAAAACCTCTTGTGCCAAAGCCATATAATCTTTGGCTCCATTGCAGTTCTTATTGTACTCAAAGACGTTCTTTCCCTTTATAGGAGCTTCGGCCAGTGCCACATTGTCCCGTACAAGCGTTTTGAACACTTTGTCACAGAAAGAGTCATTGATAATTTCAGCTACGCTCTTGTTGAGTGTCTTGCGCTTGTCAAACTGGGTAATAACAATGCCACCAATACTCAGGTTCGGGTTCAGGCGTTCCTTGACAATCTCAATTACGCTTGTAATCTTCGCCATTCCGCGCATGGCGAGAAATTGTGCCTGCACCGGAATAATCAGAAAGTCCGCTGTGGTAAGGGCATTGAGTGTCAGCAAGCCCAGTGAAGGTGGACAATCAATCAGGATGTAGTCAAACTTCCGACTGTCAAGCAACTTCGTAATCAGACCTTTCAGTATCAACTCACGTCCCGGCTCGTTTATCAGTTCGGATTCTGCCGCCGACAGGTCGAGACAGGACGGCACAACAGCAAGTCCGTTCTCCAGTTCGATAACCGGTAAGGGATATTCACCTCTCATTGCCCCATACACCGTTTGTTCTTCCTCAATGGAGAGACCACACGATTCTGTAAGATTTGCTTGCCCGTCCATGTCGATAGCCAGTACACGCTTTTTCTTCTGTCGCAAAGCAGCGGCAAGATTGATGGTGGTAGTTGTCTTGCCAACCCCACCCTTATGATTCAAAATAGCTATAATTTTTGTCATAATTTGATGTCTTTATATGCGATACAAAGATAATACTATTCTTAGTAAATACTATAATTAGTATATACTATTTTACTAAAAAGAGTATTTTAGTATTTACTACTATACTAAAATACTAATAAACTAAATGTAGTAAATACTACTTTCAGTAATAGGTAACTCACTAACTTCCTACTTTACTATAATTAGTAAATACTACATTTAGTATTTGTTGTTGTTCAATACTATATGCACATCATCAGAACGGCAAGTCTTCCTTTTCTTCTTGCGGCATAGCTACCGGTGGTACAGGTACATCACTTGTGGCATCCGTCGGACTACCTGCTTCTGAAGTTGCTGCCTCCCGCTTTCCGGTATTGATGAACTCCAATGTGTCTGCCGTAATGGATAGTTGAATCTGACAGTTTTCATCCTTATCCTTCCACAGTGAAGCCGAAAGTGTCCCTTCAATGAGCAGTAACCGTCCTTTGGTAAGATATTCGGATAGTCGAATATGGTTCTCTTTCTTACTCCGTACCCTTACCCAAGTAGTGATGCTGTTTCCATGTGAATAGTCATCTACCGCAATATCAAATGCAATGAATGAACCGTGTGCTCCAGTAATAACCTGGCAATCCTTGCCAATGCGACCAATTGTGTGAACGTATAACATAATAAATTCTTTTTGTGGCAGGTGGTTAATCCTACCGTTACCTTAGTTTATAAATATTCTTTATTTCCCTCTGTTTGGCCTGTTTGCGACCTCCGGGATGATTTTTTCTGCATCCAAAGGCGGCAGGAACAATTTGGCAAGGCTGAAGAGGAAAAATACGCTCACCAGCGGAGAGGAAGATTTTTGCGCTTCACTTGCGGCTGAATGCCGGCATTGACATGACTGGGACTGGCGATTACCTTTGCGGAAAAATTCAATCCACGGCAGGTTGCACGGCAGCAGAAAAGCGATAAATAGAAGTATATAAAAAAGGAATAGAAAACGCTAAAGCAGGGAATAATAAAACAGGAGAACGGACATGCAGGACTAAGATCCAAAGACTACCTTGAAACTGTGAATAGTGATATAGTTATATCATTCCGCAATTTCAAGTCTGTTCGTGTACCCTTTGAAAAATAACTTGACGCACTTTATGTAACGCGCTACACAAAGCGTGTCAGATTTTTCTTGTAGCAGGCTATCAGTCCTTATACAAAGGGATATAGAAAAAAATTATAAAAGTAACCGACAATAGCTAACGTCAAATACCCCTTGCTCCAATGGCCTGATTAGACTATTAAGTCCATAATCACTTATATGTTCATGGATACACACGACGGCCATACAGATAATGACCGCTATTAATACAAAGTATCCGGATAGGGATTTACGCAGCAATGGGGCTTTGCGAATATTTTATGGTATTCTACTTATCAATATGATATGTACTATAAATAAAATTTTTAGCTTTCCTTTGAAAGTTCTCGTGAATTTCTATGGCTATTTGAAAGTAACATTTTTAAGTCATTTTTATTGATGCCCATGTATTTACATATTTTAAACTCACTTATGCCGTCTGATAACATTTCTTGAGCTGCTTTTCTATTCCTTTCATACGCTTCCAGTTTGTCAAAAATGGCATCTGTTAGAAAATCTATCCATTCGAAAAAGACCTTTTCCCCTTCTTGAGTACTAAAATCTATTGTACAGGTTTTCGCACACCTCCTATGAAGTATCAGATAATAAATTCCTCCAATCAGATTCGCCATAATAGCTTTAATATTGATTTTCGCCGGTTTAAACAGATTGTCATAAAACGCAATCAAATTTAGATTCATAATATCCCGTGTTTCTGCTGTTCTCTTTGTCGTTTCATTGATAACCGACATTTCATAAAGTAACAACTTTTGCATTACAGTGTTATCAGACAAGTTCCTATAAAGGGTCTTGAATGTTTCCGCAAAAAACTTTTTAGGTCCCAATATGTTCAGGCTGGAAACGTCAATAGTATCATTGATCCAGAAATCATACTGCTTGGCAAGCCTGTCGTAAAGGTTTTCCATTGAGCCGTATCTTCTATAAAACACATTAGCTTCTATGTTTGCAGCTTTCATCAATGCACTCAAATTGACATTACCAAAACCATATTCAGCTACAAGCTTTTCAAGTTCGGATATTACCTCCTTGTCTATTTGTTCATTTGTCCTCCTATTTCGAGCTTTCTTTTCTTTCTGTTTCACTATTATATAGTATGTTATAAAAATAAATCTGCAAAAATCAGTAAAAGGAATTATTTTTATTTTAGCTTTCGATAAACTTCTTCTTTTCTGAATTGACGATAATATCCCAAGGTAGGCTGTAAGTATTTATACAGCTATTCCATTCTCTTTTCATTTGTTTTGATATAGAGCAATTGGGTCTGTTGCAAATATACATTTTTATGCTTTACAAACAATAGACAGAATATAAAAACTACGTTTACCAATAAATTTGCATTTCAATAATAGACGTATTAATTTACTTATTTATTGCTATATTATAGGAAAATCTCCAATTTGAAAAAAGAACACTCACTACACGAAGAAAACTTGCTGCACATCTACATTAAATCCCTGATAGTTTCCGGTTGCGATAAGAGAAGTCAATTTAAATGAGACCCTAATGATTTCATATAAAGAAAACTTCATGTTGGATTATTCATGTGAGAATTATAAGAATGAAGAAGCATTATATATCGAAAAATGAAACTCTATTTTTTCTTTGAAAGAGGATGTATTACGTTTTATATTCACTGTGTAATGACATCTTATTATTTTGTTGAGAAGTGTTCTTTTACAAAGAATTTCGAAAAGGATAATACATCATCAAAATCATAGAACATATTATAAGTTACGGCTACTAAATAATCAGCTTCCACAAAAACAAGACACATAACAGGAGCCTCTGATATAATATCAATAATCGCATAGTCCTGTTTTTTTAATTCTTCTATTTTTGAGGTTATGGGGGCATGACTCTTTATATTAGATAGAATATTGATTTCTATAGAGTAATATTGTATATTTTTCTTTGATTTATTTGGGACTTTAATGAGATAATGCTTACAACAATATCCGATCTTAGCCAACTCTGTCTGTTCGTTCACATTATTACAAAAAGCGTTTAAAATAGGAGAGATTATGTATTTATGAGACGAGACAAATAAAGCAGTATCTTTGGAATTAGTATCCTCATAGACAATATTATTATCCCAACAATAATTGAAATTTTCAAGTACCTTATATGAAAACTTATCAGATATACTATCGCTACAGATTGCAGCAGCATGAAGATATGCACACATACAAAATATAGTACATAGTATATATTTTATGTTACACATAAATCTTATCTCCTTTTTATACTAACTTCTTTATAAAAATTCGCTTTAATATTGGGTGGAGTAGCATATTCAATTTCTATATAAAGTTTTTATAAAAACTAATTCAGAAATTGCACTATCCGCATCAACTTGAGTTGACCCCGATAATTCTTTTACTTGATCTTTAAACTCACTAAAACTTCCTATTATTTCAACGCACCCTGCTGCTCCCCATCCAATATGAGTAAGATCTTCAGGACCAGCGTGAATGTAAAAAGTTCCTTTTAGAACTATTGCACCATTATGTTGAGAATATGTATTATGTACTTCATAGGCTTTTTTATATTCTGGCGCAGGCTGCCTATTGAGCTTATGCAAGCCACTATTAACCCATCCAATTGTTTTATAAGAACTAAAATTTGGTGGGTTATAATACGGCATGAAGCGTAATGCTTTCCATGTATATTTTACACTTTGACCTTTATCATCAGTACCTTTGATATAGACATAATATACAGGGACTCCATAGAGCTCTATTTTGCTATTCTTATCCATATCACTGCATGGATAAGATTTTGCATAATAGGTATCCCCAGTTTTTGTACCAGAAATAATAATATCCACATCTCGGAGTTTCATATAAGTAAAGATTTCAATAATAAGACATATAATTTCAGCAACACATGACCCTGATAAATGATTTACAGATGGCATAGTTATGCCCATCTGTAAATTTAAAATTATTCAATACTATTCTTGATGATATTCGCTTTCCCAAATAGCATCCTCCGGATTATCGCCTTTATGACCGGCAAGCTGTATCACGAAGCTTTTTGCCGGGAAATACGGTGTGATGTGGATGTCAAGAAGCACACGGTCTTTCTGATTCGGGTCTTGTTCAATCTTCATAACCTTGAAGCGTTCGATGAGTTTGTTCGGTCCCATTACACTATCGAGGAATTTCACAACCTGACCACGCAAATCTGCTTCCGTGCGAGTAGTCCAATTTTCAAATGCCCGACGGTTCAGGAAGTCAATCAGTACCTTCGTTATATAGTCGAATACACGAACTACGGAGTAGGTCTGCAAGCCAAGATTATCTCCATTAAATAATGTCTTGGCGGAGAAAGCCATAACCTTGCTGTACTCGTTCACCATCGGCACAAGCCCATACGTTCAAGCTCGGAAATCTCGCTCTTGCGAAGGTCGAAGCGTACACTTTCTACTTCATTAAGTCCACCAAATTTCTTTCCGGCTACTACCTGAGACATTAAGGTGTTGTATATTTTTCCGGCAAGTGAAGAAGATGGCGGAATATAAAGATTTTCTTCTTCTCCAACGCTTTCCTCTCTTTGACGACCAAGCAACCAGTTACAGGTCATAATAGTATTCGATTTGAACACATCTCCACTCGTATGATTGGCATTGAAGAATATATCTACTACATCGTCCGGAGTTTCAAGGTCTTGGAAGTCTGTAACAAGAAAAACCTTGTTCTCGTATGCCATTTTAGACCACTTATCCAAAATGGCATTTGAGCCTATATATCCAGGAACGACAAGCAAGGAGTAGTTGCGACGCAGGTCAAGACGGTCAAAATTCTGTTTGAGTTCGTTGCTAATGTGGTCAGCGAAAATGGTATTGTCCAAATCCTGAAGCTGCTCCATGGTCGCATTGACAATGGTGACATTCTTCACCTTATCACTTTCCGTGTTCTTGTAAAAGAACGCAATAGTGCGATATGCGCTTTCAAGTTCCCGTGTCCTGGCAAGAGCATTCTTCAAGTTATGATTAAGAAGGTTCTCGGCGTTTTCTGCGGTTTCTTTGGCCTTGTCCCGCATTTGTTCGGCAGTGTCATTCTCACGTAAGAGTTTGAGCCATACGCTTAAGCGATTAACCAAGGCCTTACGTTCATTTTCCCACTGTTCATCCGTGAGGAAGATGTTGCGACGGGCCTTTCGTGCCGGATTAAGATTGGAATACCCATCTATGATATTTTCAAGAAAAGCGAAGCCACCAAATTCTTTGAGTTTGTCTATTGCCGATGCAGATGACTTTTGCGCCTGTTGTGATACGACTTTCTGTGAGGTTGTCGTACTGGCTGTCTGTTGTTGAGTTTCCTGCTTCATCTTAGTAAAAGATTAAAGTTCTACTTTCTTTTGATTTGCCAGAATCTCCTCGATTGATGATTCAATCACGTCCATAATGGCATTTTTGACTTCCGGATTTTCAAGTGCTTTCTGTAAAGCGCGGTTGGAAGTAAGCTGGCGAGTTATTCTGACACCCTGTTCTTTCTCAATGTCAAGTTTACTCAAGAAATCACTCTTCTCTTTAATCTTCTTGGCTCCGAAGTCTCCAAGTCCGGTGAATGTCATGATTTCCTTGATTTCATTACCTTCCGCATCCACGTGGCATAAGTCAACTGTTGGTTCAAAACGTTGGAACACATCTTCAATGGTTTCCAAACCATACACGCTTTCCGGAGCCGCAGGAGCTTCATCTGTCAGTTTTTGAACTATCAAAGTTCGGTTGGAGGGGATTTCCGCGATGGATTCGTTCGCATCGACTTTTACTTCGTTGCCTCCAATTCCATAATTGTAGATTGCCATAGAATTTACTTTTTAATATCATACTTTTTTTATAGCTCTCTTTTGGTTTTGTGACCGTGCGCAATATATGAATTATTTCTGAAACCGTCAAATTTTTAGGAGCATTTTATTGGCATCTAACAAGGAAAAGAGTATATTTGCGAAATAGAATAAAATAAAAGAATAGTATGACTTACCTGAAAATGCCATTACAATTGCAATCGGCTGTTGCCAAGAAATTGCAAAGGTGTTCCTATCAGGAATCGATAGCCCAACACATCATGCTACTGATTCTTTCTCACCATGGGGAAGTTATCGGCCGAGAAGACTTTGGTTCCATGATATGGGACCTTGAGTTCAACCAACTTGTGAAAATCAGCGATTGGGAGGAAGGAGTAAAAAACTCCTTAATAAAAACGATAGAGAAATATGAAAAGAGACTACGGAATGTAGATGTGAACGTCACCCTTTTGGAAATAGAAGAAGAAAATATAGATAAAGTATCTCATATCCGAAGAAAGGCACAAATAACCGTGACCGGAATAATGGATAGAACCAACGAGAAATTCAGTTTTAACACCTCATTATATATAAGCCCTTTATCACAATAATCGAACTATGTCAGACAAGAAACAAATTGCAATAAAGGAACGAATATTAAAGCAGGCTATGGAGTTTTGGGGTGTATCCGATATACGCGATATGGACCCGTGATAGATTTGCTGCTTGAAGTTTTTGCCCATGAGTCCAACAAGCTGCATCAAGAAATAGATCAGTCCGATTCACGGATACTTCACCGCCTGTCCAGAATACTCATAGGAAACAAATGGTCGCTGCCAAAGCCGGCCCATGCGCTTATGACTATTACCCCCAATCATGGGGAATGTTGCGAACTTGATGCCGAAGATCACTTTTATGCAGAGAAAAACATATTTGGCAAAGGGGATATTCAAGTCTTTATAACCCCTTTGTTTTCCTATAAACTGGTTGATGCAAAAGTCAAAGCAATCGCATACAACGATAGTATAAGGCATTCAACCGATAGCTTTAGCACTCCAACACGCTTCCTTGGCCCTAAAAACCGGATAGCGGATTATTGCGTCTGGGTCGGGCTGGATGTGTCTAAAGAAGTCCTGCAAAAAATGGACTCTGTAATGTTTTGTATCAAGCCTTCCGATATGGGGTTGCTTCCGTTTATGAATATGGCTTTCTTCTATGACTGCACAGGAAACCGATTGAATGCAAAAACAGGCCTTCATGTTGAAGATCCATATAGTAATGCGCACTACTTTGATGAAATCCGCGATTTTTATAGTGACCTATATTTTAATGTGGGTATAAAAGATGCTTCCAAAGAGAAACATACCTACCGGGAAATGTTTCCCGGTTATGTGTCCGACTGCGAGGTCCCGGATGACTCTGAGAATCTCTTTTGGGTCAAGATAGTCTTTCCTGAAATATTCACAAAAGAAAGTCTTGAAAATCTGGAAGTATATTTGAACACATTTCCGGTTGTAAACAGACAAATCGTTTACAAACAGCATAATTTCCGTTCCACCGGACGAATTATACCCCTGAAATGTCCGGGCCGTACACAATTCTTGAACATACGCTCGTTTCAAGACAACAAAGGCCGGGAATATGTAAACCGACTGAACCAGTATGAGGAAAATCCGACAGGTATATTCAGCCTGTATTTTGGCGACCTTGAACGATTTGATTCGGACAGTGCCCGCTCATTAATTTCAAAAGTGTTACAATTAATGAAAGAAGACGGGAGTGCTTTTGCTTCAATGAATCCGGATGCACTTTCGACGCAGCTCAAAGAGTTGTTCAACAAGATAAATGATATAGAGAAAGGATTGGAGGCCACGCTAAAAGGAGATAACAAAATAAAGGCCTTTGTTTTAAGTGTCCCACAAAAGGATGCGACCAATGCCGAGATAAAATATTGGGTGACTTCCGGATCTCTGGCGAACGGTTTCAATGAACGCACACTGATACAGCAATTCAACATAGAAAAATATGACGCTTCAGGCATCATGTTGCGCACTTGTATGCAAGGAGGAACAACGCATGATAGCGAACAGGAACTTATTAATAGTTTAAGGTATGGTCTGTTGTCCCGGGAACGGATTATATCTAAAGAAGACATCAAAAGCTACTTGTTTCACAAGCTGGGAAAACATGTTGAATCAGTCGAAGTCGGTAATGGCGTAGCTATATCTCCTGACAGCAAAAAAGGATTAATCAGAGTGACAGAGGTCAAGATAAAACTTGGACAATTTGATAAAGATGAAATTCCCAATCTGGAAGAATTGGCCCATTATCTTGAAAAAGATTTGACTGAACGCTCTGTATGTAATTCAAACTATAAAATCAAATTCGTATGAATGATAGCAATTATAGTCCAAGTTTGGTGTCTGCCCTTAAGATAGCAAGAGGAATGGCACTTCAAGACAAGCATAACACGTTCGGCGTGTCACATCTTGTCATGGCCATGTTTGCAGAAAACACGGGTCTAAAAGAAATTTTATCCTCGATGCAGAAGGATGTCGGCTACATAATGGAATGGTTTGACACCCACCGCGAAATGTATAGGTCCAGTGGCACTTCCACAGAAGAAGTGGAGCCTGACGAAGAAGTGTCAAAAGTCTTGGATGAGTCCGAACGGTCTAAAATTAAATTAGGAGCGGATTCCATAGACTCCATCTGTGTGTTTACCGCCATATTGCGTGAAGGTGTCGTATATTCGCATCAGCAGATAGAGATGCTGGATGTTTCGGAAGATGACATATTGTCCCACTACAATGCCCTTACCCCGTTGCATTCTTATCAAGGAGAGGAAATGCAGATAACAGCAAGCGTTCCTTATGCCGACAACCTAAAAAAGCAAGAAACCATCAATGCCGGTGGCTTTGTCGTCGGTAGGGAAAAAGAGGTCCGTACTATTTTAGAATGCCTCGAACGCTCAGAGAACAAGGGCATACTGATTGTCGGTGAATCCGGTATCGGGAAGAGTTCCATCATCAACGCCTTTGTCAAAGATATCTGTGAGAATGAAGACGAGATGTTAAAGCAAATATCTATTGTCGGACTCAATACGGCAAAACTGCTCGCATCAACCTCGTCTGAAACGGAGATAGCACAAAAAGTTGTCAATCTGATGCACAAGCTCAACCAATTGGAACAAGCTGTGCTGGTGATTGATGATTTACAGGTCCTTTTGGAGAACAGCGTATCAGGCAAAGCATCCACACTCATCAACATATTAAGTGCACAAATCAGCGAGGGAGCCGCAAATCTTGTTCTCACACTCACGAACGATTCTTACCGGAAGAACATCGAAAAGCATCCGATAGAAGGGCGTCTTGATATCATAAAGATTGAAGAACTGGATACGGCTACACTTGAAAGTGCCATACAATTACATAAAAAAAGGATTGAAAACTATTACGAGCTGAGAATTTCAGATGCGTGTATTAAAGATTCAATCGCACTCTCCAAACGATATTTTAAGGAACGCAGCCTGCCATCTGCCGCCATCGACCTGCTTGACAGAACCGCTGCTGCCGTCCGGCTATGCAATAAGAATGCACGAGCCAGTGTTTCTGATTTGGAAGCGGATTTTGAGGAAATAAAGAGTCTCGACGAAAAAATATCTGAAGGGCCGCTTTACTTACTATACCGTTCTGTATTCAGCAAAATCAGTGTCGTATTGACCACCAAACTGTCAGACAACTATGTATGGGATAAAGAAGATGACATCGCGATAAAAGCAGGACGTTTGTCGGGCATCATCAAAGAATTAAAGGCACTATCCGACCAGTCTATTGAAGAGATACGCTCTTCGGAAATAGAGGCGATTGTAGCGGAGTGCACCAATATACCTATCGGAAAAATACAAGCCCGCGAGAAGGACCGACTTTTGAGCATCGAGAGCAAATTGCAAGAACGGGTCAAAGGACAGAACCGGGCTATTACGACTTTATCAGATGCCATTATAGAATCACGCAGCGGACTGAGTGACCCCAAGAAGCCTATAGGTTCATTCTTCTTCCTTGGCCCTACCGGAACGGGAAAAACAGAACTCACAAAATCACTGGCCGAGTTACTGTTTGATGACGAATCAGCCATGATCAGATTTGACATGTCCGAGTTCAAGGAAGAACATTCGGCTGCATTGCTGTATGGTGCACCTCCGGGATATGTAGGATATGAGGAAGGTGGTTTACTGGTCACTCAAATCAGACAGAAACCTTATTCGGTAGTGTTATTCGATGAGATTGAGAAAGCCCATAGCAGCGTTTATGATGTTTTCCTGCAAATGATGGATGAAGGCAAAATACATGATAAACTGGGCCGGGAAGGAGATTTTTCAAATTCCATAATCATTTTCACATCCAATATCGGAAGCCAGTGGATTGTGGAACAAATACAATCCGGACATACTCCTGATTCCGGAAAGCTCATCGAGGTTATGGCACAGTATTTCCGACCTGAATTTTTGGGACGTCTCACCGAGGTGGTTCCGTTTGCGCCAATAGATGAAAATGTCGCCAAACAGATATTCAACCTCCATTTTGGAAGATTGCAAGAACAACTGATGAAACAGAAAAACATCCAGTTGAATTTGTCGGATGAAGCATTGCAACATCTGGCAAACAAAGGGTATTCTCCCAAATACGGCGCACGTCCGATAGCAGGAGTCATAAGAACTTATATCAAGAAGTCCGTATCTCGTCTGATTGTCTCTGAGCAAATCAAGTCGGGTGACAACATCGTCATAAACTATCGAAACGGTGAACTGATATGGGAACAATGTTAGCGCAAAAGAAACCCTTGGAAAGCATCCAACGAAGTCAGGCAATAAATTTTGTCGCAGAAATCTTTTATGATGAACTTCAATTTATTCTTGACCGGCGGCTGTTGGACCATACTATGGTTAATTGCCATGGTATGAACAGTCGTGTGAAATCCAGAGATGTATTAAGTGTTTCGGTACAGCATATCGCGGCAACAAATGCCGACAAAGAATATATATTGCTGAATCTGGCAAGAAACAGCATCTATCATCAATTGCCGGAATTACTATTTCATCCATTGGTGCTTAGCACACCGGGCATGAGCAACAAGGAGATAGTTGAAGCCATCCGAGCCAATGAAAAACAGGATAAAGAGCTTATACAATTCTTTGCACCCTTTGATACAGAGTTTTTCAAAGAAAAGGTCCGTATCAATAACCGCCATCTGAATTTCTTTTCAGACCCGGACTCCAAGAAGAACTTCATCAAGATGATTGAAGTAATGGAAAATGTCGAACTATCCATTACTTCCCATCAGAAATATAAGCTGTTCCTATTCCTCTGCAATGCAGAACGGTATAAAGAGAACCTGCCTGCTATCGAGCAACTGCTTCTTATCGTTTTGGGATTGAAGGTGAAACTGCGACTGGAAGTCCATGAGATTGATGAAACGGTTTACCTTTCCGTCGGTTCCGGATGTGTCGGACAGACATTAGGCCTTAATGGTCTAATGATAAGCGAAACCGATGATTTGACGGCGACAATCATCCTTGATACTCCGACAGATGACTATGAGGGGGTAAAAACGCATCTATCCAATGTCCGCCGGATACTTGAATTTTTCATCCTTTCAACAAGAAATATCGAAGTTGATTATCTGGTACGTGGAGAAACGGATTTTATACTCGGAGAAAACCGATTAGGATATAATATGAACTTATGAAAAATCTAATAATATGAAGATATTGCTATATTTCTTTGCACGTTATTTATTGGCTCCATTATTTGTAGCCGTGATGATATTTGTCTTGACCGGAATAAAAACGATCAAGAGCAAACTTAGCCTGAAGAAATTAATCATATTCATTCTTCTGGCTTCCATTGCCGTCGCTTTACCCAGCCTGTTCGGTTTCCTAAAAAACGAATACGTCTGGGGAGGCTTGACATTCACGATATTGTCCTATATCCTCCTTGGAGCATTGTTCTGCAAACTGTCAACCTCCGATTTGTTCGGAGCAATCGGTATTGGCAGTTCCCGAACAGCGGTCATTCTCACTCTAACCACAATATGCGCTTTAGGCGGATGGTGCTACTATCTGCTGTTTGAACTGATAAGCAAGCTACCTTATTCGCTATGGAACACAACAAATATCCTGTGGTTTGCAATCCCGTATCTGATTATGTACAGCAGAACCCTGTTCCTGGACATCCCGCATCCGATATATACCCCATGGGAATTGAGCTATGGTACCTTTGACCGGAAATATTGGGACAACATAGACAACTTCGGCTTCCGAACGGTCAAAGTCAAGATCAAACGGAATATAAAAGACCCGACATACGCTTCGTTGGTTGTCCGCCTGCCCAATGAAATATCTCTTGGGAATTGGTTCAATTGGGTTATCGAAGACCAAAACAGGCGTTTCCCCCAAAACAAGATTGAAACAGAGAAGGAAGATATGCAAATCGGATGGATGTTCTATACCTCAAAATGGTTTAACTTCCCGTTGTTCATAAGAATACTTGACCCCACTCTGACGAGTGAGGGCAATAAGATTAAGAATAATCAAACGATATATATCCGGCGTGTACAAGTAGAAACAAAAACATCATAATATATGAAAACACTAACATATTTGCCTGTAAACTGGGTCAATGGTCTGAAGCTGACCAGCCAGCATTTCTTTGCAAACCAGTATTGCCAAACGGAAGCTCTCAACCGCGAAGCAGGAAGGAGTCTGACCAGTTATAACTATGGTCTTGGAGAGGTCCTTGAAGGGATAGGTGACAATCTTGAAATAGAGATTTCAGGTGATACCATGTCCACTCTCTGTGTCCGCCTGAAAAGCTGCAACGCAATCACCAAAGGCGGTCTGCCCATCGTTTATTACGACGGTTTATACGGGGATGAGAAACCCTGTGCAACCATTTCAGAATCCGGTCTGCAAGCCGAGGACAGCGAGTATATGGTACTAATATCCGTAGATCCGTATCACTTGATACCTGTCGGTGAACCGGACCCGGAAGAGGTGCCTTTGCATCACCCGTATGTCTTGCCGAGCATAAAACTCCATATCGTTCCCAAAAACCAAGTCAACAAATCTTTCTACAGCCAGAATTTTTTGCTGGTGGCAGAGGTATGCAGACAAGGGAATACCTATAAAATCAATCATCAATATATTCCACCGGTACAACATTCCGCTTGCCACGATGGGATCAAAACATTCATTTCCCAATTGGCACGTACCCTACAGTCGATAAAAGAAGACGTGAAACTCATTTACAGCAGGAATGTTGCTGACAAGCGTAGAGATACGCTTGCCAATAATACATTTGAGCTGTGTAAGGCTTTCTCGGCCTTTTACAACTCAAGAATCTTCTTTATCGAACAAATCGCCTTAGAGCAACCGCCGATATATCTTGTGCAGGCCGTGAATGAGCTTGCAAACGGTCTGAACTCCGCTCTTCAAAGTCTTTCCGAAACGGAAAGAGAACAATTGCTCCAATATTTCTATGAGTGGACCAATGTCACACCCTCTGAATTTATCACGAAGATAGAGAGCCTAACCAAGCTTATGTATGACCATACCAATATAAACCACTCATTGCAGACGGCAGGGGCATTTGTGACACTGCTCAGCAATATGTTCCACAAAATGAGTGAACTGGAATACATCGGAATGGTTCGTGAGAATATTATAGTAGGAGACGAAAGTCACGAAACAATAGAGGCTCAAAAGAAACGATCATGGTCGTTTATAGGTTGAGCGATTAAATCATAGCAAGTATGGAAGCAGAAAACAAAATAGCTCGTTTGAAAGCGAAACTCCGATTTACTTTGGTATTCGCTATCGCACTGATTGTTACCACAACCGGAGGTATCGTAACGATTGTGACTGCACAAAAGGGAATATCCCTTCTTGAAAGCAAGAAGGCCGAATATGACAATGTGTTCAAGAAACAGGCAGAACTTAACTTCCAGATAGAAGAATTGTTCCGGGACTTGAACAATCTGAAGACCAAGCGGCGAAATTCGAGTGAACACAAGCACATGCAAAAATTGATAACCAAAAAACGGTTATTAATGGAAAATGACATTGCGATGCAGGCCGATAAAAGCAAGTACGAAGTGTATAAAGCTATGCTTGAACAGATCCGTGTCATCCAATCATCAATGGATGACCTTGACCGCGAAAGCAAAAAGCGTGAAAGCAATATGGAGCAACTTGAAAAGTGTAGAATCAAATATCAGGAATTAACCAAGAATAAACTGACGAAGCCATGACAAAAGACGAAATGCTATGGGGAAACATCCGTTTCCTCCTGCTGCTGATTTTCTCAGTAGCGGCAATTTATATCATACTTTGCCGGTATATACTCAACGTACCGACAGAGGACAGTTCGGAGTTGATAAACGAAATCAACCATTCCGAACGCATTTTTGAAATCCAGCATACACATATGCAGCAGGCGCAGAACATCTGGAATGAGATTGACTCTCTGGACTTCAACATTCATCAGGTACAAAAGATGGACGAGGTGAAGGATGGGATTTACCAATTGCAGCATATATACAAGGAAAACAATATGAATACGAAATTCCTTTTCGGCGTGTTGTCCTCCAGAATGCTTAAATGCCAATTCGACATAAAAGAGGAATTGAACAGTCTGGTACATAACAATGCACTGATTGAACGGGATTTGGAAGAATGTAAAGCCAATTTATAAAACATTCGCGATGGATAATAAGAAAACTATAACAATCATCATATTGGGACTGGTTGCCATAGCAGGTATCCTTTTGTTTTTGTTCCTGCCTTCGAAGTCGCACCTTGCCAATATTGACTTTTATGTGTATGACACCAATGATAATTTTCATTATGAGGTCAATGAGCGGTTGGAGCTATTAGTCAACGATACGGCAGCGATTAAAGGCAAGCGGCTCATATGGGAAATGGGAAACGGTGATACACTGATGAGAAATACGGATGTGTCATACACTTACCGTAAGGCCGGCAAATATCTTATTACTTTGAAAATAGACGGAAAACACTCCGTAAACAAGTATATCAAAGTTATCTCAGGGCTGGAGCATGAGGCCATTGATTCCATACCCCGTATAAATGGAGTGTCAGAGGGTTATCAAGGCGAAGAGCTGGTCTTTTCGGCAGAAGGCTATGGTATGGACACGTGGCTATGGGAATTTGGAGAAAGCGGTACTGTGGACGCATACGAGCAGCAAGTCGTGTATTCGTATGATATTCCGGGAGAATACACCATCTCATTACAAACCAATACGACGAAATATCCGGTGAAGCACCGTATAATCATTCTCCCACGCTTTGAAAAAGCAGAGGAACTGGTCACGGTGGATTCGTTGGTACTGGTACAGAATGATATTAAAAACACTTGCAAGCCATAGCTGACGCCAAAGTCTCACAAAGGTCGGTCTATTACGAACATACGAATTATATCCGTAACAAATATTTTTGCATTGATGCAGACCAGGTAGTGGTCGTCATCAATGATGAAAAATACAATGACTTCAACGGCTATTGCCAAGGACTGCATTTTCTTGAAAGCAACAGGAAAAAGCGTGTGAGTATTGATGATGTGAAAATTGACGATTTGAATTGCGTCAAGTCCATCCATGTGACACAAAGTTATATTGAAAAATGAAACAACTGAATCTCATACGAAATCTGTTTTCTGTGGCCGTGATGATTACTCTTGCGTGCAACGTATCTGCCCAAGTGTCCATCCGCGACAGAATACAAATAATGGATAGGGATATATTCAATTATCCGGAATCAACAGACGCTCCTGTCAAAACAAAGAAAAGCAAGACAAACAGAATTGTCTATTCGGACAGGACCGGAAATCAAAGTTATGAAGACCCGTATTTCCAGCGTAAGCGGTCTTCACACGGGATTGGCACACCCTATTACATAGTAGGTGAAAAGAACGGAACCTACAAGCTCGTTCAGGCTGACCCAGACATTACAGGCAAGCCCAAGTCGATAATAGGTTTCCTGTATAACAGCAAGAGACACTTTAAGGAACCCCGTAAAGTCAATTATGCCGGATGGATACCATCGGAAAATGTACTGATGTACGACCATGCCCGTATCAATCCCCGCAACAACCAGCCGATAAGGTACCGTATAGGCATAAACAGCATTAACAAGCTGTTCGATATCCATCAATTCTTCAATGGAGATACCCTGAAAATATACGGAGAGCCGTTTTTGAAAACAACAACGGATGCGGTAGTTGTCAGCGGAGAGGTTGTTTACCTATACAAGTTAGACAAGAGCGGCAAATCCGCATTGATTTCCAATGTTCCCGCATTATCAGACAGTACCAAACGCTTTTTAGGGTGGGTTCCCGCTGACCTTCTTGCAGAAGTCGGCCAAAATGAGGTGTATCATATTGATTATTCACGATACCGTGATTCTTTGTTGTGTGCTGTCAACCTAATGTATCCCGATACGTTGGCATTACATAATGCGAATATTCAGGGTACGATGTTGTTCAACCTGGATGGAAACCCGGCAGCCTATGACGAATGGGAATATCCGGCTGAACTATCCTCTGTCCGTCTGGGACAAGAACTGGAATAAGATTATCAATATCAAAGGCGGAGACATCATGGTTTCCGATGTCCGAAAGATGGAAGCGGAAAACAAAAACGTGAACATACATGTACTGTTCAATGATGCCGACCTGCCTTATCTATCCCCATATATCAATGTACTACAGAACCTAAAGCTGAAAATGAAGCCCGGATATGACTACACTTTCTCAGCAACTTGCATATCCTCCAACGGAGAAAACAGACATTTGGCCCCAACCAAGGACTTTTCAGCCTGGCTCGACTATATCAAACAATCCATTTCTTCCAAACGGAAAAACGAGCAAGAGGAACAATCATCGTTTTACGGTTTTGGCGGGGCTATCAAACAAATCTCCCGTTATGATGACGAAAGCCGTTTCAGCAACAATGTATTTGTCATTTTAGGGTCAAAACAAACTTATCCTTGCACGAGCAACAACTCTCGTGGCTGGCAACCCAACCGGCAAGGCTTCTGTTTGCCCAGATAGACAGAGCATCAGGCACTTCTTATCAGGACTTCCTATTGCAGGCCAAATCCATTCTGGACAGCCATTCTACGAAATACATAGACCATATATCCAATTATATCGCAGACAGCAGACTGGTAAAGACGGAGCTGTTCAAGAACATAGAAGCTACGGATGCCAACTTATACCTGTATGATGCTCCATACAACAGCCTTACGGTAGGAGGAATCTTATTCCCTAAAGGTAGAAACAGACTGGAAAGCAACGCTTTGGAAACAGCTTTGGATTCCGTATTATGGCAATCTTTCGAGACGGACAGCCTACTGTTGCACTCACTTAAAGATTATGAGCGAAATATAGGTGTCCTAAGAAGCCGTCCCACATCCGAACTGACGCATATATTCCATCATACGGAAAATCCTGACAGTATGAGCCTTGCCGATATAGATAGAAACAGCGTGAATGACACCTACTATATAAAGGCCTCCGTAGCGGACAGTATAATGGACGGGTACGAATATGGATATCTACTCGATGACAAGGAAGTGATGGAACTGTTGCAAAGCTACAGGGGACTGCTCCCGGAGTTCTCAGATAACATAGGGAAAAAGGAGCTAAGAGTGCTTCGCAAGCAATTTAACCGGCAAAAGAAAAGCATAAACAGAAGTTTCTATCGAAAAGTATTGCCCAGAAATCCATATTTGGCTCAAATCTTCTATTGTAAGACGGGAGTCATGGCCAATGACAGCCTTTTAAATTCAACAAAGGTGAAGAAACTAAAGAAAAGAAAGGTTGAGCTGACGGACTTTAATAGTGGCTATACAGCCCTGATTTCAAAGATGAAGAGACTGGAAGACGTGTATCAACGCAACCTTTTCAGACCTGTATTCATCGCCGGCAAGAAATATTATTTTATTCCGAAACAATTAATACTATAAATAAATGGAACCAACAAGAGAACAACTACAGGCAGAGATTCTTGAAATCCTATATCAGAAGTGCCTCCAGAAGCCAATATGGGTATCTTGTGCAGAAATATTTTGGAGCATCAGCAACCTCAAGGTATCAGAACGGAGTGTCAAGGACGTTCTTGACTGGCTGGTAAAAAACGACCTTGTAATTTATCAAGCGGATAAATACCAGATTGCCAAGCGCGAATTTATGGATATATCAAGACGTAAGGCTCTTGAGAAAAAAGAGACCGAAGAAAATGCCGAAGTCCGGACTGTAGAGTATGGAACATCCATTCCGCCTCACACGATGAACCATCATCCATGGCTTGAACGAGAGTACCAACAACCTGTCGCGAAATCATCAAACACAATGTTTGCCATCATAGCATTAATAGCCTTTCTGATCAGCGGCACACTTGTTGGCATACTCCTGTTCAACAGCTTCGCAACGGAACGGCGCAATAATGCAGAACTGACATACCTTCCGGACAGCATACAGATTCCGTTGTTACAGGTAAGCACGCCCGGATATATCCGTGACGCATATACGACCAACCGCAACTTCAAGAACATCCAAACTTCGCTGGAGACACAGCAACGGATTAATGCTGAACTTATGGATATCTGCAAGGCACAACAATCCCAGATTAATATACTGACAACTTGCTCCAAACAACAAGCGGCGGACATCGAACATTTGGAAAAGGAACGGAAGATCTACACATGGATGATTGCTCTTGCACTCCTGGTATTAAGTTCATTGCTCATCTGCCGATACGGGCGTAAGAATTAGGACATACGCAAACATTCAGACTGCATAGTCAATCTGCTAACGGTATCTGCCACTTTCATGCGGTGGATACCGTTTTTCTGCATTCTGGCAGCAGTTTTCTTTCCGACGGTTTCGTCCATTCCTGATGAAACTTCTTCTACAAGTGTTATTGTACAATACCGGGAATCAATTTAATAGCGACACATCATCAACGGGGCGTGTTTCTAATCATATAGGACAGTGGCTTTATACACGAACATTAGTTTAAAACGTGTTAAAATGAAAATAACAGCAAAAAAACGCGCTAAAAAATTTGGAAAAATGAATATAAGCACTTATATTTGCTCACATCAAAGATGATGTTTTATTTTCTTCTCTTTTTCCCACAATAAAACTGAGTCATCCGGAGGCTGAGAGGAAATTTCAAAAAATCGTTTTTGAGGTTTTCTCTTTTTTGCATCTATACCGGTTAGGGCGCAAGGACGGAGAAACCGAAGTAAAATAATTAAGTTTAACCCATTAAATCCAAGTATTATGGCATTTAGAGCATCATTGGAACTTAACAACAAGGAATTTGACGTCCTTTATTCAAACTATGAGTTTAGTCGTAACACGGACCCTAAAGGTATGCCTTCTTCAAGCGTATTGGGCGGTAGAGTAAAAGCAACCATCGAATCAACAGAAGACACTTCGGTCATCGAAGCGATGTTGAACAGCCCTTTCAAACCTGTAGAAGGAAAGATTATCTACAAAAAAACGGAGGAAGATGCCAAGATGAAGGAGATCCAGTTCAAGAACGCATACATCGTTCACTACTCGGAAACTCTGGACGCGAACAACGATGTGCCTATGACAATCACCATTACGTTCTCCGCTGAAGAAATCATCGTCGGCAGCGCAGCTCTTGACAACCGTTGGCCGAAGAAATAAATCGGCGTACATAGGTAAATCCTAAATCAAAACATTTGTCAGGCCGTCCGACGGACTTCCGCCGGGCGGCTTTGGCAATTTGGATATAAACCGTCAAATATAATGCCGTCATGCTGGAACAAAAAAAAGTCACATTGGAAATAGCCGGCATACCCATGCCGTCGTTTGTGCAGTTGATGCTCAAACAGAGCATCAATGAGCATCACTACTTTGAGATAACACTGGATATCCAAGCCATAGAAGCCTATGGCGTAGAAATCCCGGAGGCGTCAAAAGACTGGGTTGGTAAAAAAGTAATCATGGACTTCGACGGCACTATTTTTGTCGGCGTGGCCACCATGGTGGGACTTCATCGTTCCGGTGGAACACACGGAAATATAAAAGTGACGGGATATTCGTCAACATTCCTACTGGAGTCGGCCCACACTTGTGCCTCATGGTGCAACAAATCCTTGTCTGACATCGTTAAGGAACTTACAGACAAGGCAGGAGTGCAAGCTCTTGTCAATCCGGAAACGAAATCGAAGCTGGAATACGAATGCCAGTACGAGGAAACCAACTTCAGATTGATACAACGGCTTGCCCGCCAATATCAGGAATGGCTCTACTACGACGGACAGAACCTTGTATTCGGGAAGCCACAGGCCGGCTCGACGACCAAGCTGACATACGGCGAGGAACTATCCGTGCTCGATGTCTGCTCGCAGGCACTTGCCCGACCAATAAAGGGAAGTTCTTACCATTCGGTGAACGACCAGACCTATAACGGCCAATCCCCCGATACCGCAGCCGGACAAAACACATTGGGACAAGCGGCCTTTGACTCATCATTGGCTTTGTTTACCGCTCCCGCTGTCCAACGGGCGGAACCGCGCATAACCAATAAGGGTGAACTTGACGCCTATTTCCAACGCAAGCAGCAAAGCGACAGCGCCGCATCCAGTTTCATCACCGGGGAAAGCGATTGCCGCATCCTCACGGTGGGCAGTATCATAGATGTTCATACCGCTATCCATACAGGAATAGGTATCCACGTAAAAAATAGCATCGGCACCTATATCATTACGGAAATAACCCACGTAGCCGGTATGGGTGATAGTTACCAGAACTATTTCACCGCACTTCCGTCCTCTATTCCCACCCTTCCATGCCCGGATGTACCTCTGCCTGTCGCTCATACACAGCAGGCCGTGGTTGTCAGCAACGAGGACCCGAAAAAGTTAGGCCGCGTCCAAGTCAAGATGAACTGGCAGACCGGTCCGATGCAAACCTCGTGGATACGGGTGCTCACTCCTGACGCAGGAACAAGCGACAAAGTGGCCACAAACAGAGGATTTGTATTCATACCTGAAAAGGGAGACCAAGTCATGGTGGCATTCAGATATGATGACCCGAACCGTCCGTTTGTACTTGGCAGCTTATTCCATGGAAAGTCAGGCACCGGTGGCGGCAGTTCAAACAAAACAAAAAGCCTGACCACCCGCAGCGGTTGTACCATAACGCTTGATGATGAAAAAGGAAGTGTCACCATTGCAGATCCGACCGGAAGCACAATCATCTTGAACGGTGACAATACCATCACCATTGATGCAAAGGACAAAATAACCATCCATTCCAAAGAATTGGAGATACTTGCTGACGAAAAGATAAGAATTGAAGCCGATTCAGAGGTTGAAGTACTTGGCAAAACATCCACTTTTGAAGGTAAGTCCGAGGCAAAAATAAAAAGCGATACGTCCATTAAGGAAGAGGCAGCTACGATAGATATAAAAGCATCTGCAACACTGAAAGCAACGGGAGCAACCGTTGATGTGGATGGTTCTGCGATGACAAATATAAAAGGCGGTTTACTTAATTTTAATCCATGATAAACAACGAACATAATCCGATAGCCATAAGAATCAGCAACGTACAGGACTTATGGATTGAAAATCGGGAGAAATTTCCCGATGCAAAGATTTATTGTCTCGTTTGCGAACCGACTGATTATCAAATTGTAGAAGGATTCATACGGCTTGAAGCATCCGAACATGGCTGCACGTCGGATATAATTGTCGGTTTCAAAGCTGACTATGATGATAAACAGACTTTTATAAGTTCTTGATAAAAGCATGGATAGATTCGTTTTCCATGGATGTAGAGAAAAATCCCGATTGGGATTGGGCGGATTTTTCTTCATTTAAGTCAGAGTTGACATCTGTCAGTTCTCTAAGTGCAGATAAACTACGAGACTTGTATATTCGTCTTGTTACAAGTTTCAAGACATTTGTCGGAAACGACAATCTACTCGGCATAACCCTCTTCATATCCCGCATTGGCGATGTGGAAGCTCTGAATGAAGTAATAAAGGACATTGCCGAGCGACTGCCGCAGGGGTTGCGCTTATTCTAATTGACTATAAAAAGAGAGAAGTCTATGATATCCTGCTGTCTGAAATGAAAGGCAAGATATGCTTAATAGACATCCCCAATCAGAATATGACCGGTGCATACAAAGAAATTGCAACCCAAGGTAATCCACAAGATCCGAACGTAAAATATCGGAAATGCCTGTTTGAACTTGGAGAAGCGGCATCGAAAGGAAACAAGGATGAAGCAAAGAAGCTGGGACATGAACTGATAAGCTAAGCCGTGAAATTGGCGGAACGGCATTTATGGCTTCGTCCTACCTTATGTTTGGGGGATTCATGGTAAAGTTTCATCGTGAAGCCGGATTCTGCCATGATTTGTTTGACAAAGGGATAGCTTTGGTCCTTCCCAAATACCATGATGAACAGGATTGCGCACAAATCCTGTTACAACTCTATAATTACAAAGGAACTGTACACAGTTACAATAAAGATATAACAGAAGCCATCAAACAATTTATGACAGCCGTCAGAATAGCCAAGGAGGTCAATATGAAAACTGAGGTTGTAAATGAATACAACTATGCACTACTTATGGCATTGAAAAAAGACAGGCTTACATACGAACCGATCTTAAATGAGGCATTTGAGTATGGATACTCATTTTCTGACGAAGACTTAAAGATTATCAATCTCTCATTTATTGCCTCTACCTATCTTGACAAAACATACAGCCTTGATTCGTCAAAAAGAGACGAAATCTCAAAACGTATGTCTGACTTATATGGCGAGGACTGGCAGCTTTCCACAAAGGAACTGGCAGCCAAACTCGATGCGGAATACTCACTGAGAAACCCAAAATAACAGAATCATGTTACTCGCGGACAGTCATATCACTATGGTAGTCGGGGTTGACGTCCATGTGACGACAGCTCCCCCCTTCAATCCCATCCACCCTTACATAGGTATGGTGATGGACCCCGCCGACTACATACCGTTCCTCGGCACGAACGTGAGTGTGAACGGGCTGAAGCGCGGCGTCTCGGACACGGGCGGCATGATTATCCCCCTGATGCACATCCCGCTTGCCGGACCTTTCGCCATGGCTTCGATGATCGGGCACGAGAGCATGAACTTCTTCGCCTCGCAGACCGTGTTCTGCGACGGCAGCCGCATGAGTCCGAAGGGTCACATGGTGATGACGTGCAACGACGTGGGCATACCGCTGTCGGCAGGCATAGGCAAGAACAAGGCCGGAAAGACACGGCTCATACCGAGCCTTTTCGCCCCGACCTCCTTTTCCCTCCCTGTCCCCATGGGCAAGCCCGTCATGGTGGGCGGCCCCTATGTCCCCGACTGGGGCGGAATGCTGACGGGACTTGCGGCGAGCATAGGGTTCAGCTCCCTGATGAAGCTCGGAGGCAAGGGACTTGGCAAGGCACTAAAGACATTCAACCACAAAGTTCTCAAGAATACCAACATACAGAAGCGCTTCCCCTCGACGAAGAAGCTGAGCGCATACTTGTGCAGGAACGGCTTCGAGCCTGTGAACCTCGTTAACGGAGTTGTGGTTTACGAGGGCACGGACTTCGGCTTCCCGTCACCGCTTCCGCTGGAATGGAGCCGGGCATGGTACTCCGATTCGGAGTACGAGGGCTGGCTGGGCCATGGCGTACACTGCTGCTATGACCGCACGGTGGAAAGTTTCGAGGACGAGGGCGTGACGATGCTCCGCATGGAGGACGGCCGTGCCGTCGCTTTCCCGCCGATAGCACCGGGCGGCGAGTTCTACATGCGCACGGAACGCACGACGCTGCGCCGCACCGAAAAAGGCTACGAGGCATACAGCCATGACAGCCTGCTCACATACCGCTTCGACATGCGGGACGGCGGCGCGTGGCGCATGACGCGCATAGAAAACCCCGACGGGCTTCACATACAGCTCCGTTTCAGCAACGGCAGGTTCTCCGGAGTGAGCGACCCTGCCGGACGCACGGTACACGCCGCCACCGACACGAAGGGACGCGTCACGAGCCTGTCGTTCGTCACCGGCAAGGGAGAAGAGCGTCTGGTGTCGTACACCTACGACGAATCCGGCAACATGACGGGCATCACCGACGCATGGACAAGACCACGGAGATGTCGTATAGCGGCCACCTGATGACGGAGAAGACCGACCGCAACGGCGACACCTACCGCTGGGAATACGACAGCAAGGGACGGTGCGTCCATACCTACGGCACGGACGGCATGATGGAGGGGCGCATCGAGTACCACCCGTCCGAAGGCTACAACCTCGTGACCGACTCCACGGGCGGCACGACCACCTACCGCTATACGCCCGACCAGCTTGTGACCGCCGAGATCGACCCGCTCGGCAACGAGACGCGCCACAGCTACACGGACTTCATGGAGCCTTACCGCACCATCGACCCCGAGGGCGGCGTCACGGGCTACAGTTACGACAATGACGGCAACCTCACCGGTGTCACGTACCCCGACGGCAGCGGCGAGATGTACATATACGACGACAAGGGACGGCTGAGCATCCACGTGGACCGTGAGGGCAACAAGACCGTCCGCCTGTACGACACGGAGCGTCCGCACCTTGTCTGCCGCTTCATAGACCGTGACGGCGGCGTCACGGAGTTCACCTACGACAGCCACGGCCAGCCCGTGGGTGTCGGCAAGGGAGACCGCCGCTCCGAACTGTCCTACGACGGCTCGCTGAACCTCGTGTCATGGCACGAGGACGGAAGGCTGCTCGGCGGCTGGAAGCATGATGCCAGGGGCAGGCTCATCGAGCGAAGCTCTCCCGGCAACCGCACGGAGTTCTACGTGTATGACGCCCTGGACCGCCTGCGGCGCATAGACGCCCGTGACGGTAACGTCATACACCTCGGCTACGACAGCTACGACAGCATCACGGAGGCGCGTGACGCACGACGCATGTCCGCATGGGCTACAACTCCGTGGGGAGCATGACATGGCGCGAGGAAGGCGGGAACAGGGTGAGCTTCCGCTACGACGGGATGGACCGCCTGCGCGAGGTGGTCAACGAGGCCGGTGCCGGGTATGTCTTCAGGCGCGACCTTGCGGGCAACGTATCGTCGGAAAAGGACTACGGCGGCATAGAGCGCATATACCACAGGGACGGTTGCGGACGTGTGACACGCATAGATCGTCCCGGGGGGCGCAGCACCGCCTACACATACGACACCATGGGACGCGTGCTCGCAGCCGAGTACCACGACGGCACGAAAGAGGAATACGGCTACGACAGGAACGGGCTGATGGCCACCGCCGACAACGGTGAGGCGCGCATGGTGTTCGAACGCGACCCGATGGGGCGTGTGACAAGGGAGACGATGGGGCTTCCCGGAGGCGACAGGTTCATGGAGGTCATGTCGGTGGAGTCGGAATACAACGCATACGGCGAGCGTATCCGTGTGGTAAGCTCACTGGGAGCCGACACGGAGCTGTCATACGACAGGTTCGGGCTTGTCGGCGGGATAAAGGCCACCGTCGGGAAACCGGAAGCGGATGAAGCGTCCGCATACGGCGATGCCGGAGGGGACGTCCGGCCATGGGAAAGCACCATAGGCAGGGACGACGCCGGGCGTGAGGTGGAGCGTTTCGCAACAGGAGGGATAAGGATCACCACGGACTACAACGACATGGGGCTTGTCCGCTCGCACCACGTGCGTTCGGGCAACCGCCACACGGGTTGGAGAAGCTACCGCTGGGACGTGGGCGCGAGGCTGATGTCGATGCGCGGCAACCTGTCACCGGAGCCGGTCATCTTCGACTACGACTCGATGTGCAACCTCGTCAGGGGCGACTATTCCATGCACGAGAGCGTCTTCCGCACCCCCGACAAGGTGGGCAACCTGTACCGTGAGGACGGATGCAAGGGGCGCGAGTATGACCGTGGCGGACGTCTGCTGTGGGACGGGGAGTACCATTACCGCTACGACTGCGAGGGCAACCTCGTACACAAGAGCCGCAGGGATGTGTCCGTTCCGGAAAACGGGCATACCGGAAAGAAGGGATGGCTCGGTATGCTGTTCTCTGCGGACGATGCCGACAACAAGGACAACAGCCTTGAGACCGACCCGTTCGCCTGCTGGCAGCCGGGTGACACCTGCTACGAGTGGCAGGCCAACGGTATGCTTGCCGGGGTGAGGACTCCCGACGGCAGGACGGTCATGTTCGGCTATGACGCCCTCGGCAGACGGGTGTCAAAGAGGACGGGCGACACCGTACACCGTTTCGGCTGGGACGCAACGTGGTGCTGCACGAATGGGACACCGACGAAGCCGACAGGCCGAAGCTCGTCACGGACGAGACCGGGCGCGAGGAATACGACGGCACGGAGAAGCCGGACAACCTTGTGACATGGGTGTATGACGGAACATCGTTCACGCCTGTGGCGAAGGTCACGGACGGGGAACGCTACACGATAGTGCATGACTACCTGGGTACGCCGACGCAGGCATACGACAGCAAGGGAGAGCTTGTCTGGGAGATGCTGCTGGATGTGTACGGCAAGGTGGCGGAATGCCATGGGGACCGGACGCTCGTGCCGTTCCGCTACCAGGGGCAGTACGAGGACAGGGAGACCGGGTTGTACTACAACCGCTTCCGCTACTACTCCCCGGAAATGGGTATGTATATATCCTCAGACCCCATTGGACTGGCGGGTAACAATCCAACTCTGTATGGGTATGTGCTGGATGTGAATACGTGGTTGGATGTTTGGGGATTAAATAAAACCTCTTGGTGGCTCCGTGATTCAGAAGGAAATTTACTTGATTCAGGAATAATGAAGCCTGATCCTAAGGCAAAAACAATACCAGAAAGAATAGGAGACTCAGAACAAAAAATACTCAGAACAATAGAAACAAAGTATGCAGGAAATCTTGAAGGGACAAAGCTCACTATAAATTCAGAACCTACGTTTATTAAAACACCTACAGGTAAAACAGTTATGATTGAAGGTATAAAACCGTGTGATTTTTGTGATGCAAGAATGGATGAATTTGCAAGAAAAAACAAAATGCAAATTGAATATAATTATAGAGGAAAACAAATTTGTTATCCTAAAGGATGTTCTTAAAACAATAAAACTAAAATGAATATTAATTGGCATTATTATCAAGCACCGTATAAGGATGCAATTGAAGAAATACCAAATCAATTGCATTATTTATTCTCTACTGAAGACTCTTCGGAAGAGATTGAGTATTTTCTTTATAATGAATTAGCCCCCAATATAAAACATCAATATAAAATATATAATATAATAGAACCTGTAATTGAAATTATGGAGTTTAATATACTCCAAAAAGGAAAGATTCAATATAAAATTGAGATTTTAAATTTCTTAGGATATATATTTCAAGAGTATATACGAGATGAAAATTGTATTTTGGTATCCCCTATCGAATATCAGGCTGTTACACCAAAATTGTCATTACAATATCCTGATGAATTTAGATTATATAAACGATTTAAATCATTTGTAAAAAGAGTATTCTCTGATAATATTGAACTTCAGATACCAGAAGTCATTTTTTACAAGTCTATATTAAGCGATAGTCAAAAAACCTTTGAAACATTAATGTATAATATCAACTCACAAAATATAGGAGTGTCTCTTTTTGCATGTGGTTTGATGGGGTTTAAAAATCCCCAATTAAATATCAATAGTTTAAACATAACACAACAAGATAGTATTACTAATTTGGGGTTATGTATAAATCGAATGAAATTTGATAAGGGACTTGCGATTAATTCACTTTCTACACCCATACAGCATTCATTTGTATGGGGAAATGGTTATGAATGTGTATTGGCAACATCATCAACAATGATTAATAGTTTGTATAAAGATTTAAAACATCAAGAAAATACCATTGACAATATAATGAATGGATACGATGTCATAAAAAAAATAAATATTGATGAAGAAGTAAATTTCCCCCCACACAAGTTTATGTTAGAGGATTTAAGTGGTATTTTGTTTAAAGAATATCTTGGTAAGGGAATATTGATTGATGTGAAAAAGTTAAATAAAATACAATCATATTTTTATAATTTATTATCGAAAGAATACCGCACACATACTTACACGCTCCTTTACGCAGGAATACTTCCCGATGGTATATCAATTGAAGACGTTAATAATATTGATGATATTTACAATTGTTATAATTAAAATTGGGTAAATTAAGTTTAGAATAGAAGATGCATTAGGAGATTAAATATGTTTGCTCAAAAATAAAATATCAAATAGTTAAGTTTTATGTTACTCGCGGACAGTCATATCACTATGGTAGTCGGGGTTGACGTCCATGTGACGACAGCTCCCCCTTCAATCCCATCCACCTTACATAGGTATGGTGATGGACCCCGCCGACTACATACCGTTCCTCGGCACGAACGTGAGTGTGAACGGGCTGAAGCGCGGCGTCTCGGACACGGGCGGCATGATTATCCCCCTGATGCACATCCCGCTTGCCGGACCTTTCGCCATGGCTTCGATGATCGGGCACGAGAGCATGAACTTCTTCGCCTCGCAGACCGTGTTCTGCGACGGCAGCCGCATGAGTCCGAAGGGTCACATGGTGATGACGTGCAACGACGTGGGCATACCGCTGTCGGCAGGCATAGGCAAGAACAAGGCCGGAAAGACACGGCTCATACCGAGCCTTTTCGCCCCGACCTCCTTTTCCCTCCCTGTCCCCATGGGCAAGCCCGTCATGGTGGGCGGCCCCTATGTCCCCGACTGGGGCGGAATGCTGACGGGACTTGCGGCGAGCATAGGGTTCAGCTCCCTGATGAAGCTCGGAGGCAAGGGACTTGGCAAGGCACTAAAGACATTCAACCACAAAGTTCTCAAGAATACCAACATACAGAAGCGCTTCCCCTCGACGAAGAAGCTGAGCGCATACTTGTGCAGGAACGGCTTCGAGCCTGTGAACCTCGTTAACGGAGTTGTGGTTTACGAGGGCACGGACTTCGGCTTCCCGTCACCGCTTCCGCTGGAATGGAGCCGGGCATGGTACTCCGATTCGGAGTACGAGGGCTGGCTGGGCCATGGCGTACACTGCTGCTATGACCGCACGGTGGAAAGTTTCGAGGACGAGGGCGTGACGATGCTCCGCATGGAGGACGGCCGTGCCGTCGCTTTCCCGCCGATAGCACCGGGCGGCGAGTTCTACATGCGCACGGAACGCACGACGCTGCGCCGCACCGAAAAAGGCTACGAGGCATACAGCCATGACAGCCTGCTCACATACCGCTTCGACATGCGGGACGGCGGCGCGTGGCGCATGACGCGCATAGAAAACCCCGACGGGCTTCACATACAGCTCCGTTTCAGCAACGGCAGGTTCTCCGGAGTGAGCGACCCTGCCGGACGCACGGTACACGCCGCCACCGACACGAAGGGACGCGTCACGAGCCTGTCGTTCGTCACCGGCAAGGGAGAAGAGCGTCTGGTGTCGTACACCTACGACGAATCCGGCAACATGACGGGCATCACCGACGCATGGACAAGACCACGGAGATGTCGTATAGCGGCCACCTGATGACGGAGAAGACCGACCGCAACGGCGACACCTACCGCTGGGAATACGACAGCAAGGGACGGTGCGTCCATACCTACGGCACGGACGGCATGATGGAGGGGCGCATCGAGTACCACCCGTCCGAAGGCTACAACCTCGTGACCGACTCCACGGGCGGCACGACCACCTACCGCTATACGCCCGACCAGCTTGTGACCGCCGAGATCGACCCGCTCGGCAACGAGACGCGCCACAGCTACACGGACTTCATGGAGCCTTACCGCACCATCGACCCCGAGGGCGGCGTCACGGGCTACAGTTACGACAATGACGGCAACCTCACCGGTGTCACGTACCCCGACGGCAGCGGCGAGATGTACATATACGACGACAAGGGACGGCTGAGCATCCACGTGGACCGTGAGGGCAACAAGACCGTCCGCCTGTACGACACGGAGCGTCCGCACCTTGTCTGCCGCTTCATAGACCGTGACGGCGGCGTCACGGAGTTCACCTACGACAGCCACGGCCAGCCCGTGGGTGTCGGCAAGGGAGACCGCCGCTCCGAACTGTCCTACGACGGCTCGCTGAACCTCGTGTCATGGCACGAGGACGGAAGGCTGCTCGGCGGCTGGAAGCATGATGCCAGGGGCAGGCTCATCGAGCGAAGCTCTCCCGGCAACCGCACGGAGTTCTACGTGTATGACGCCCTGGACCGCCTGCGGCGCATAGACGCCCGTGACGGTAACGTCATACACCTCGGCTACGACAGCTACGACAGCATCACGGAGGCGCGTGACGCACGACGCATGTCCGCATGGGCTACAACTCCGTGGGGAGCATGACATGGCGCGAGGAAGGCGGGAACAGGGTGAGCTTCCGCTACGACGGGATGGACCGCCTGCGCGAGGTGGTCAACGAGGCCGGTGCCGGGTATGTCTTCAGGCGCGACCTTGCGGGCAACGTATCGTCGGAAAAGGACTACGGCGGCATAGAGCGCATATACCACAGGGACGGTTGCGGACGTGTGACACGCATAGATCGTCCCGGGGGGCGCAGCACCGCCTACACATACGACACCATGGGACGCGTGCTCGCAGCCGAGTACCACGACGGCACGAAAGAGGAATACGGCTACGACAGGAACGGGCTGATGGCCACCGCCGACAACGGTGAGGCGCGCATGGTGTTCGAACGCGACCCGATGGGGCGTGTGACAAGGGAGACGATGGGGCTTCCCGGAGGCGACAGGTTCATGGAGGTCATGTCGGTGGAGTCGGAATACAACGCATACGGCGAGCGTATCCGTGTGGTAAGCTCACTGGGAGCCGACACGGAGCTGTCATACGACAGGTTCGGGCTTGTCGGCGGGATAAAGGCCACCGTCGGGAAACCGGAAGCGGATGAAGCGTCCGCATACGGCGATGCCGGAGGGGACGTCCGGCCATGGGAAAGCACCATAGGCAGGGACGACGCCGGGCGTGAGGTGGAGCGTTTCGCAACAGGAGGGATAAGGATCACCACGGACTACAACGACATGGGGCTTGTCCGCTCGCACCACGTGCGTTCGGGCAACCGCCACACGGGTTGGAGAAGCTACCGCTGGGACGTGGGCGCGAGGCTGATGTCGATGCGCGGCAACCTGTCACCGGAGCCGGTCATCTTCGACTACGACTCGATGTGCAACCTCGTCAGGGGCGACTATTCCATGCACGAGAGCGTCTTCCGCACCCCCGACAAGGTGGGCAACCTGTACCGTGAGGACGGATGCAAGGGGCGCGAGTATGACCGTGGCGGACGTCTGCTGTGGGACGGGGAGTACCATTACCGCTACGACTGCGAGGGCAACCTCGTACACAAGAGCCGCAGGGATGTGTCCGTTCCGGAAAACGGGCATACCGGAAAGAAGGGATGGCTCGGTATGCTGTTCTCTGCGGACGATGCCGACAACAAGGACAACAGCCTTGAGACCGACCCGTTCGCCTGCTGGCAGCCGGGTGACACCTGCTACGAGTGGCAGGCCAACGGTATGCTTGCCGGGGTGAGGACTCCCGACGGCAGGACGGTCATGTTCGGCTATGACGCCCTCGGCAGACGGGTGTCAAAGAGGACGGGCGACACCGTACACCGTTTCGGCTGGGACGCAACGTGGTGCTGCACGAATGGGACACCGACGAAGCCGACAGGCCGAAGCTCGTCACGGACGAGACCGGGCGCGAGGAATACGACGGCACGGAGAAGCCGGACAACCTTGTGACATGGGTGTATGACGGAACATCGTTCACGCCTGTGGCGAAGGTCACGGACGGGGAACGCTACACGATAGTGCATGACTACCTGGGTACGCCGACGCAGGCATACGACAGCAAGGGAGAGCTTGTCTGGGAGATGCTGCTGGATGTGTACGGCAAGGTGGCGGAATGCCATGGAGACCGGACGCTCGTGCCGTTCAGATATCAGGGGCAGTACGAGGATGAAGAGACAGGACTGTACTACAATCGGTTCAGGTACTATGATCCAAAGACTGGAAACTACATCAGCCAAGACCCCATAGGTTTGGCGGGTGGTAATCCTACGCTATACGGATATGTTTTCGACCCCAATACACAAATTGACCCATTTGGATTGGATTGCGGAAAAATAACCCCCAAATACAAAACTATACAGGATGAAATAACCCAAAAAGCAAAACGAACTGCTGCTGTTGTAGATAGATGGTTAGCAAGTAGTAATAGTAAATGGGCAAATGCTTATCGAAACTTCGCTACAACAAATCCTAATTTTGCTGCACTTATTAAAGGCCGTGTCATAGATAGAAGAATGAATGCTTGGATGAGAAAAAAGTATGATGGTTTAGGGGTTTTTGATGAAACAATACCTAACTCAGGAAGAATGCGACCAGATGCTTATTTCCCTGACCTTGACGGAAAATCTGTAATTTTTGATATAGGTAGTAAATCAAAAATTGCTGATATTCAAAAGTATGACGGTTTAGCAGATATTGTAGAACCAATATTATATTAAAGCATATGAAGTCAATCAAGAATAAATGGAAAGAAATTAATTATCTTAAATCTATTGAAAAGGAATTGCAAGCAATAGCAAATAAACAGCCTGTTATTGAAGACTCAGACCTTTCGGGAATTGTCATAGGTCCACTCTCGACAATAGATATTCTTAAAAAAAATTACTTATACCAGTCAACTTTGGTAAGAGTTAATTTATCTTATTCAAATATAGCAGGCTCAATAAGCGAAAGTAATTTGTTAGAAGTAAATTTTGAAAAATCCAATTTGAACAGATGTACTATGTTCAAAAGTAATATTAAACATTCTAATTTTAGTATGGCTAAAATTATTGCAAGTTTGGACGATGCTATTTTTGAAAATTGCAATTTTAAAGATGCAAAAATAATGGGAGGAACATACGGTTACGAATATGGAGGGAGAAGAACGACATTTTGTAATTGTGATTTTACTAATGCTGTATTTAAAAACGTAGAATTTCGTGCCTCAAAATTTATTCATTGTAATTTCACAAATACAAAATTCATAAAATGTGATTTAAGAGGTATGAAAATAGAAGGAGAAATAAATCTAAATCCTTCACAATTTGAAAGCATGGAATTACCGGATGCACTTAAATCAGTTTGAGATACCCAAATATGTTATGCTTTCTATCAATGAGGGAATTATTCGTTGATTTTTGGTGTTAAAATACCTCTCTCAAAAAAAGTCATCAACAGGTATTTTATTTATTCTGATGGGGTTTTAAGGGATTTTTTAAAGTTCCATAAACGGCATTATGTAAGAATTTAAATTATTATCACTAATGTAATGGATAAAATATTTACATGGCTACCATTCTATAAAGAACTATCCGAATGGCTACTTGGAAAACAGAATAACCAGCCAGAACTTATATCTAAGTTAAAAGAAATCGGTATTACCGGTTTTCGAGATGGCACAGAAAAAGGTAAAGAGATTACATTACAAGAAATAGATCCGTTCACATTCTTGGCGTATCTCAATAAATTTCACTCCGATGAAAGGAGGGTTGAAATCTTACAGGATTTAAGGCGTAAGCTACATTTTAAATGTCCAGAACCGACAGATGTATCAGGCATCCCGACAACACATCCCATGAAAGTGCATCTATCCCATGGAAGACAATCAGGGGCAACAATGATATAAATGTATTATGGGAATTGTTCGGACAGGTAAAAGAAGGGAAAGTAGATGAACGACTTTTTCAAACTGCATTGAACATTAAAAGTGTCGGAAAGGGAAAGCTCAGTATTGTTCTATTCTACGTTAATCCGGAAAGATATGTTCCTTTGGACTCCAACACTTCATCGTATCTAAGAAGCAAGAAACTGGGCTACACTTATGATAGTTTTGCATCATATAATGAGTTGTCAGAAAAAATAGTCAAGACTCTTGGAAAACGTCCGTGGGAGATTTCATACGAGGCATATAATTATACACCGGAGAGTGATTCATCAACTATTGGTAGCATCCGGACTCTATTCGAGAAACTTGAAGACGAATTAGAGGAGATATGGATTACCATATCTTTTATCGAGGACAGTCAGATAAGAGTTTTGGATTAGTACCTTCCATATATCGAGAAGAGTTCTTAATCCAAAATGAAAATAGAATTTTCAGAGATATTATCGCTCAAAGTCCGGCTGATTTCAAAGGGTGTACATCTACCTTTGAGAAGTTGGTCAAGATGCAGCATTACTCCTTGCCGACACGCCTCTTGGATATTACTACAAATCCTTTGGTAGCTCTGTATTTTGCGTGCGAGAATGATGCCGTTGACGGAAAACTGTTCCGATTCAAAGTTCAAACGTCAGATATTAAATATTTTGATAGCGATGCTGTCAGTGTCGTTTCTAATATCGCCAAACGCCCAATAGATTTCAGTATCGAAGATTTAAGAGAACTGGATAGGAAGGAGTTCAACTCCGAAGAGGAAATCCAATATCTTCTGCATGAAATTAAGTACGAGAAACCTCATTTCCAAAATGTGATTGACTCAAAGGATATTGAAAGAGTCTTTTGCGTGAAACCTATGTTTGACAATCCTCGCATAATCCGGCAGTCCGGGGCATTTTTCCTTTATGGTATCAATGGCAATAAAAGCAAGCCTGCACAGCTTAACTTCAGATACAAAATGTACATCATCAATAAAGCGCAGAAGCAGAAGATCAGGAAGCAGCTTGAAGCCCTCGGCATAGATAAATCAACGTTGTTCCCAGAAGTCGAACACGTGGCCGAGCATATAAAGGACAAATACCATCTGTCTAAATAATCTTTTCCCTCATTTTAAAAAACAAGCCGAGCTATTACGCGGATAGCTCGGCTCTCAACTTGAAAAAATTACATCAAGTCTTAATCTCGTGATACATCTTGAACTTGCAAGCATTTCTCTACTTTGTATAAATAATACTTAGAAGGGAGGATAGCCTATAAATAGAGTTTCTTCTATTTTGCTGGTTAATAAATTTAATTGATTGTTTGCTATGTTCAAAGGAAAATTCTATATTTGCGAAATATGATATCCTCCTTCTTGTCTTGAAAGCGGTCTGACTGCTTTAACCAAGGCGAAGTGTCTTGGTTTTATAATAAATAATAAGATCAGCATGGCAGAATTAAAGGCAACCGTGTGCTTGCAAGGGAAGGATATAGAAGTGATTTCATCACATATTGAATTTAACCGCAAGACAGATAATAAAGGAAGGCCAGTGACAAATGTTATTGGCGGACGTATTACCATAACCGTTGAATCTACCAGAGAAACTACTATTCTTGAAGCAATGGTAAACAGTCCTTTCAAAGCGATAAGCGGCAAGGTGATTTATTACAACACTAAGGATAATTCAATCTTTCGTGTCGTGGAGTTCAAATATGCGTATATCGTATATTACAAAGAGGTTTACAATGTTGACAGGAAACGCCAAATGTATTCCACCATCACATTTTCTGCGGATATTATTATGATAGGAGACGCATATTTAAGCAATCAATGGTAAGACTGACGATTCCTGCAAGCCTTTATTGAATTTTTCAAAGAAGAAACATGAAATATAGTTGTTTGGATATTATTGTATAAGAAATATCACTAACTTTGTTCATTGTGGATGTGGTGATAATGGATTTGCAGCGTTGTTTACTTTTTCATATTTAATTTCTTATTGCTACATTTTGTTTTCCAATAGAGTTAAAATAGAATTATGTTAATAACAAGGGTATGAATACTTTGATTCTTGATTTTTTAAACAGCTATGCTGATAATACTAATCCTCAGTACGCCGTGATGCTGAAAGGAAAATGGGGATGTGGCAAAACTCATCTTATAAAAGAATGGAAGAAGAGGTTTGATGAGACCGCAGATACCGACGGGGAAATTACGCTAAAGCCCATCTATATTTCGACCTATGGAATGGATAGCGTGAATGACATCAAGACAGCTATAGATAGGGAATTAAATCCTTTCTTCTATTCGAAAACGGGGCGTTTCATAAAAGGAGTTTTGAAATTAGCCGGTAAGGTAGTCTTCAAGACGAGTATGGATTTTAATGAAGACTCTAAAGAGGATGGTTCCTTTTCCGCAACACTGGATTCGTTGTCGTTACTACAAGTGAAAGACGACAGTATAAAAGGTGTAAAGTTTCTGATATTCGATGACATCGAAAGGTGCCTGATAGAGATGAAGGAATTGTTAGGCTTTATCAATTATTTTGTAGAACATTGTAATTGTCATGTTGTCGTAATTGGAGATGAGAACCACCTTGAAGAACTTCCCAAGGCTGTATTGGATGAGTTTAAGGAAAAGACCATAGGCAAGGAATTTGAAATACAACCTGACATAGAAGAAGCCATCGAATACTTCCTTGGCGAAGTACCGGTATCCGATTATTTGAAAGAAATGCGTGATTTCATTATTGCCTGTTTCAAGTGTACAAAATCCGACAACTTACGGGTTTTGAGACAATGTTTATATGATTTTAAAAGCCACTTAAACAAACTTCCTCCCGAGCTGATTGAAAAGGATAATATCTTTCTTAAAAATATTCTTGGGTCATTTATTGCAGTGTATGCAGAGTATAATAATAGTGAGAACAAAGAGGTAATTTGTAATTGGAGTAGAGATTGTCGGATTTCACTACTCCAAGATAATAATGAGGATAAGCAAAGGATACAGCATCTAAGGGAAAAATATCACTCTTTGAACAAGGAGCTAATTTATGATGTCTTAAATCCGGAGTATGTTACGGCTATTATACAATATATTATCACAGGTGCTCCACTTGTAGAATTTATTGTTACGGAGATAAGGGATAAGCAAAAAGAATTGAAACCTTGGGAAATGCTATCCGGCTTTTTCGATATGGAGCAGCAAAAACTTGAAAGTATTTGTCAGGACACTATAAAATCCATATTGGATAGAGAGATAAAAGATGCTTATCAACTTGGTTATAGTATTGCATATCTATCATATTTTCACGCTATTGGCATTTTCTATTTTATACAGGCTTATGTCTCTTTAATAAAAGTAAGAATAGCAGAAATGATTGATAGCCAAACCTGTTTAGAGGAACTTTATCAGCTAAGAGGGCTTTTTATTAGTGGATGTAATTATGTAACCACAGATTCCAAGACCTCAATAACGGTTGATATTGTGGACTATTTCTTGCAGAAGATAGAATCAAAGATAAATGAGTTGCCAGATCAAATGCAAAAAGCACTGCGTAATTTGACTGAAGGAACAGTAGAACAACTTATAATCATAGACAGATTGCCTTATCCAGATAAAAGTTGTACATACGAACTTCGTGCTATATTTGCATCTGAAGATGCCAATGCTCTCTTTGATGCTCTCTGCAAACTAAGCAATAAAAGCAGAAATACTTTTACGCAATTTCTTGCTTATCATTATAATTTTGACTATGACCTACAAGATGTGGGAGACAGATATAAGGCAGATGTTCCTTGTTTACTCAAGTTGAAAGATTTGGTCGGTAATGAAATCAGTATATCAAAAGGAGTGGATAAACTTGCCTTCATAAGGTTAAAAGATGCCTTGATTGAAGCTATTAGGAGGTGTGAAGGCAAAAGTGATACATTGCCACCAATGTAGAAGCTAAAAATGGCGTATCGCAAAAAACGGATATGCGATGAAAGAATATTATCTCTATTTGACTAAAAACAGAAGATATTAATAGCTATAAATGAGAATGGGTGGTGGCGGGGAATCGGGAGCTTATAAAGGGAGAAAGGATGCCATAAAAGAGTAGAGCCGTCGGCAGACCGGAGCGCAAAAAATCCCTCTGCCCGGTCATCGCGACCATGCAGAGGGAACGGTTGAATTATGATTATGTCAAGCAGCTTCGGCAATAGCTTCGTGTTTGGCAGCCTGCGGTTGTTCGGCCTCTTTCAGGCTTTCATCAATCCTGTGCTGGAGTTCCTTACATTCCTGTTTGAGCCTTGACAGTTCATCGGCTTTGCTCCACTGACGGCAAATGATGTCCTGCAATGTGGGAATTTCGCTTTCTATCCGCTCTACCGCCTTTTGTTGCTTCTCGATAAGAGAGGGCAATTTGCTTAATGCTCCATGCGGATATTGTGCCGACTCAACGAAACCAAGCGGCAGCGCACCGCTCAGACCGCATCGGTATTTCAATCCACTTATACCCTCTACAAAGAATGTATTGCGGTCAAACGTACCGTCCATATTATACTCGCTATGCACCAACAAGTTTAGCCCTGCATACGTGCCAACTGTACCATACGCTCCGTTGCGGTAGGTCTTGGCGATACGGTGCAACTCCCGGCCAACTTCCTCGGTACTGGCTTGCGGCAAGTTCAAAAGCAGGGTTGCCTTTGCCCCATTATACGAGTTGATGTATTCCAAATCCCTCTTGAAATCGGCCTCAGTACGCTTTGCCTTTTCGATTTCTCCCTGACCGGCAGCTATTTTACGCTCGGCACGGATGCGTTCTTTCTTGAAAATAGCCTGTTCCTTTTCAAGCTGCATAATCTTGTTGTCGAGCTTCGTCTTGTTCAGCAAGTCGTTATTGCCTGACAGAATAGCCACGAACTCGGCGAAGTTCATACCGCTGTCCTCATCCATGCCTCCCTCGTCAATACGACGCACGGCGATTGTGCCGTTGTTAATTTGATTGATAAACATCTGCTTGTTTCTCAACAGATTGAACTTGTAGGCGTCAAGGGTCTTTTCCGTGCCGTAAATTACAATATCTACCACATTGCCACCCCACAGCTTTACAGTGTTGCCTTTGCGTACCGCCCTGCCGTTTCGTTGCTCCATGTCAGCAGGTCGCCAAGGTATTTCAAGGTGATGCACTGCCACAGCCCTTTGCTGGGCGTTCACACCTGTGCCTAACATGGTCGTACTTCCAAAAAGAACTCGCACCTTGCCGTTGTTCATTTCTTCAAACAGCTTTTTT
>ENA-OQDD01000006-OQDD01000006.1-human-gut-metagenome-genome-assembly--contig:-NODE-6-length-67820-cov-2.837487_pt1 | contig 67820 bp, 75 predicted proteins | sample MGYA00242507_ERZ504598 | MGnify/ENA primary metagenome ERZ504598 (study PRJEB26092, sample SAMD00036318) | human gut metagenome | host: Homo sapiens | study: EMG produced TPA metagenomics assembly of the...
CCGACACCCGCAGATAAGGCCCGATAACGGTATCCCAACTCTTGATACTCTCGGCAATAACCACCAGAATACTCAAGACAATGAACCCTATCAACGCCACATCGAATAACTTTCCCATCGGTGTGTCGCTTTCAAAAATAATCACATATATTTTATGCTTTAATTTCTCATCATGCAGTAAATTCTGCCATTTATTCCAAATACGCCTCAGAAATGCCATAATTTTTTAGGATAGAACACAAATCATTCACAATTATAACAAATATTGCCCGATTTATGTCCCATCGGTAACTATTATTTTCACTATATTTGCACAAAACCAATAAAATAATAGCATGAAGAAACAACTTATGACAGGTCTGTTCACAGTCCTCGCCCTTACAGCAGGCGCACAGACCTTCCAAGAATGGCGCAACCCGGAAATAAATGCGGTAAACCGTGCGCCGATGCACACGAACTACTTTGCTTTTGAGAATGCAGATGCAGCTAAGAAAGCAGACAAAAAACAATCAACTAACTACATGACTTTGAACGGAACCTGGAAGTTCAACTGGGTAAAGGATGCAGACTCCCGTCCGACTGATTTCTGGAAAACCGGCTTCAACGACAAAGGCTGGGATGACCTGCAAGTTCCCGCCGTATGGGAACTGAACGGATACGGTGATCCTATTTATGTGAACGTAGGCTATGCCTGGCGTAACCAGTTCCAGAACAACCCTCCCGAAGTGCCGACAGAGAATAACCATGTAGGTTCTTACCGCCGTGAAATTGTAGTTCCCGCCTCATGGAAGGGAAAAGATATTATCGCCCATTTCGGTTCGGTTACCTCCAATATGTATTTGTGGGTAAACGGACGTTATGTAGGCTACAGCGAGGACAGCAAACTGGAAGCCGAATTTGACCTGACTCCATATTTAAAACCGGGTCAGAAAAACCTGATCGCCTTCCAAGTATTCCGCTGGTGCGACGGTACCTATCTGGAAGATCAGGATTTCTTCCGGTATAGCGGCGTGGGACGTGACTGCTATCTATATGCCCGCAACAAAAAACGCATTCAAGATATCCGTGTAACTCCCGACTTGGACGCAGCTTACCAAAACGGCAGCCTGGCTGTCAATCTGGATTTGAAAGGCAGTGGTAAAGTCGATTTGGAACTGGTAGATGCACAAGGCAAGCAAGTGCAACCGCTACCGCCAACAAATCCGGTCTGGTGACCATGAACGTAGAGAACCCCAAAAAGTGGAGTGCCGAAACACCTTATTTATATACCTTGCGTGCCAGCATGCAGGGCAGCAATGAAGTGATTCCTGTCAAAGTAGGTTTCCGCAAGATTGAATTGAAAGGTGACCAGATCTTGGTTAACGGTAAGGCAGTCCTGTTCAAGGGGGCCGACCGCCACGAAATGGATCCGGATGGAGGCTATGTAGTATCTCCCGAACGTATGCTACAGGATATCCAGATAATGAAGCAATTCAACCTGAACGCTGTACGTACCTGCCACTACCCGGATGACAACTTATGGTACGATTTATGTGACCAATATGGTATTTACGTCGTGGCCGAAGCAATATAGAATCTCACGGTATGGGCTACGGCGACAAGACGCTAGCCAAGAACCCCTCTTATAAGAAAGCCCATCTGGAACGTAACCAGCGCAATGTACAACGCGGATTCAACCATCCGAGCATCATCTTCTGGTCATTGGGTAATGAAGCCGGTGACGGCCCCAACTTCGAACAATGCTATAAATGGATTAAAGCAGAAGACCCCAGCCGTGCCTGCCAATATGAACAAGCACGCCAGAAAGAACATACCGATATCTTCTGTCCGATGTACTATGATTATAACGGCATGGAAAATATGGTCAACGTACCGATGCTACCAAACCATTGATTCAGTGTGAATATGCCCATGCAATGGGTAACTCGCAGGGTGGTTTCAAAGAATATTGGGATTTGATCCGTAAATATCCGAATCTGCAAGGTGGATTTATCTGGGATTTCGTTGACCAGTCCTGCCGCTGGAAAGGAAAAGACGGCGTGATGATTTATGCTTACGGAGGAGATTTCAACCGCTTTGACGCTTCTGACAACAACTTCTGTGACAATGGTTTGATCAGCCCGACCGTGTTCCTAATCCGCACATGTATGAAGTAGGTCACTTTACAGAATATCTGGACTACTCCCGCCGATTTAAGCAAAGGGGAAGTAAATGTGTTCAATGAGAACTTCTTCCGTGATCTGTCCGCCTACTATATGGAATGGCAAGTACTGAAAGATGGAAAAGTAATCCGCACCGGACGCGTGGATGATTTAAAAGTCGCTCCTCAGGAAACAGCCAAGATTACGTTGAATATCGGCAAGACCTGCACCTGCAAGGAATGGTTGCTGAACGTTTCCTACAAACTGAAAAACCGCGAAGGTTTGCTGCCCGCAGGTTTCACCGTCGCCAAGAATCAGTTGACACTGAATGATTACAAAGCACCGTCTATGGATTTGAAGAACGTGGAAACGACCAATGTAGCCACCGTTGTTCCGCAAATCATCGACAACCAATATCATTATCTGATCGTAAAAGGCAATAACTTCGTAGCCGAGTTCAACAAACAGAACGGTTACTTAAGCAAATATGCAGTGGACGGAACGGAAATGCTGAAAGAAGGCGCAGCCTGACCCCTAACTTCTGGCGTGCCCCGACAGACAATGATATGGGAGCCGGCCTGCAAAACAGATATGCCGCATGGAAAAACCCGGGATTGAAACTGGTTTCCTTGAATTCCAAGACAGAAAATGACCAGATAGTAGTGAATGCGGAATATGACATGAAGAATGTTTCCGCCAAATTATATCTGACTTATGTCATCAACAACGAAGGAGCCATCAAAGTGACCCAAAAGATGACAGCCGACAAGAATGCCAAAGTATCTCCGATGTTCCGCTTCGGTATGCAAATGCAGATGCCTAAATGTTTTGAAACCGTAGAATATTATGGTCGTGGTCCGGTAGAAAACTACAGTGACCGCAACCACAGCACCGACTTGGGTATTTATCGCCAGAGTGTGGATGAACAATTCTACTCCTATATCCGTCCGCAGGAAACAGGAACCAAGACCGATATCCGTTGGTGGAAGCAACTGAATGCCGGCGGTAACGGACTGAAGGTAGTAGGTGATGCTCCATTCTCTGCATCCGCTTTGCATTATACCATCTGTTCACTGGATGATGGCGAACAAAAAGACCAGCGTCACTCGCCCGAAGTACAGAAAGCAGACCTGACCAACCTGATCATCGACAAGGCTCAGATGGGATTAGGTTGTGTAAACAGCTGGGGAGCTCTGCCGTTGCCTCAATATATGTTGCCCTACGGTGATTATGAATTTACTTTCATCCTGACTCCGGTAAAACATAGCGTCGAGATAGAATAAAACACAGGTTAAACAATAAAAACAAGGTGGCTGGATTTGTTTTCAGTCACCTTGTTTTTATTCCCTCTGTTCTTCATAGCTACTGCCATCTACAATTTTCATAAAACAAGTATCACACAAGTATCTGCCCCAACCATCTCTTCAAAACACATTTTCCACCTTTTTTCCTTCAAATTCTTCATACGCGGACAATGTTTTGAACCTCAAGCCATTACAATGAACCATTCTTATTCCAATCCTTCATAAATTCTTCATAAAGTTATATCCGTTCCCTTCGCATGAACCAACCACGGGAATCCATTCCGACAACCCATCGAATCTTTTTCCTTATTTTACCGTACCCGATTACAAACCTCGGTTGTATTACTCATAAAGAACAATTAAACACTAGTAAAATGAGATCAGACGGCTATTTGAAAACAGCGTGGATCATGACCGTATTATTCAGCATCATCCTTCCGCTTCATTCACAAACACCCCGGCAATTCTCTATAGAATTAAAGGACAAACCACTTCCCGCCGCCCTTAAACTAATCGAAAAGGAAGGCGGAAAGAATATTATCTTCTCCTATAACGAAACAGAAAGCTACCGGGTTACAGCCTCCATCCGGCAAAAAACCGAACTTGAAGCCATCGGCACTGTCCTGAACGGCATTCCTTTCATTTGTAAAGAACGGGAAGAATACTTCGCCATACAGAAAAAGGGAAGAGACATACGCATTACCGAAATACGAGGACAAGTAACCAATGAAAAGAATGAACCGCTGCCCTACTCCAATGTACTCTTATTGACTCCCGGCGACTCCACCTTTGTAAACGGATGTGTCACCCGTGAAGACGGAAGTTTCCTGATGATAGCGGAAGAAGGGATACCTTACTTGATACGGGTTTCTTATATAGGCTATAAGACGGAAGTGCAACCTTACCACCCTACTCTTACGTTTCACCTGCTTCCCGACACCCAACTGATGCAGGAAGTAACCATCAGCGCCCGACGCCCCATGATAGAAGTGGGTCCCAACGGACTAAAAGCCAACGTGGCAGGAACTTCCCTGGCCCGAATGGGGTCTGCCGCAGAAATGTTGCCCCATCTTCCTTTCGTCACCGGCCATAACGGCGAATACAATGTAATGGGATGCGGTTCTCCTGTAATCTATATAAATAATAAGAAAGTACGTGACATGACAGAACTGGACCGTATCCGGGCCAACGAAATCTTATCCGCAGAAGTCATCACTACTCCCGGAGCCGAATATGCCTCGGACGTAGCAGCCGTCATCCGCCTCCGTACCATCGCCGGCGCGGACAAGGGTTGAGCGGCCACTTCAATACGACTTATTCACAAGGACATTCCGCCAACGCCAACGAATATATGGCATTAAATTATCGCACCGGCGGTCTGGATCTCTTTGTAAAGGGATATATGGCACAGCAAAACTCGTATGGAAAAACCACAAATATGAACCGCATCAAGGGTTCCGCCATTTGGCAAACCAACAAAAATGATGTGCAGACCCATAAGAGCCAACGTTTTTCCGGTGAGCTGGGATTCAATTATGAACCGGATGAACACCATTCTTTCGGTCTGCGCTATATGCCCGAAACCGGAATAGGGAATGCAGACAGAAATTCATCCGGTAAAACCGTCACCAGACGTAACGATGAAGAAACCGACCGGATAAACTTTACTACAGCAGAACAAATACATACAGGTTGGGATCACGCGGCAAACGCTACTACGCAGGAGAACTGGGCAAATGGAATATTGACTTCAACGCCGATTACCTGTTCAAACGCTCGCATTCCGACCAGAACGCCATGAATAATGACGATGCAACCGTGCAAGCAGACAGTCGCATGCGCAGCTCCCTCTATGCCGCCAAGCTGGTAGTCAGTTCCCCCTTATGGAACGGACGTTTTTCATTCGGTACGGAAGAAACTTTTACCAACCGCCATGATATCTTTACCCAAAACGGTTTCTCTGCCGATGCCGACGACCACATCAAACAATCCGTATATGCCGCATTTGCTGACTATTCAAGATCCATCCGCCATTGGAAACTGAATATGGGAATACGTTATGAACATCAACAAACAGATTATTATGAAAAAGGGATAAGGATAGATGCACAAAGCCCTACCTATAATGATATTATTCCTGTATTGGCCGCCAGTTGGTCACACAATGGCAAAAGTTTCAGCCTCTCTTACCGGTTACGTAAAAATAACCCCGATTATAGCCTATTGACCAATTCCATCCGCTATCGCAGCAAATATGAGTATTCTCAAGGAAACCCTTTGCTGAAAACCCAAAAGACGCATCGCTTTTCGGCCGGCGCCTCTTGGAATTGGCTCTATTTCTCAGCCTATTTCAGCCGTATTCTCAATATGTATACCAATATAATTATGCCCTACAAGGAAGATACACATCCGGGCGTCCTCTTATTTGCCACACAGACCATTCCTACAACCCATAATTACGGCATTAGTTTCAACGCCTCTCCCAAACTGGGGTGTTGGGAACCACAACTCAATGTGAATATGGCTTTTTTGGACATGAATGCGAATAAAATAGGAATCACCGAACACCGGAACCAACCCCGTTTCTATATCAGTCTGGACAACAACTTCAACCTTCCCAAAGGCTGGTTCTTCAATATGGAAGGATATCTCTCCACCGCTTCCCGGCAAGGATTTTTTGTAACGCGCACGGAAGGACAAATCAATGCACGCCTTTCCAAATCCTTTTTAAAAGAGACACTCACCATAACATTCACCGCCAATGATATTCTTAGAACAGGGTATTTCCATTTTGATTTATACGGCATAGATGCTATATGGAAAATCGGATTTACCGGGATTTCCAACGCTTCGGCCTCCAAGTATCCTATAAATTCAATGCCACCAAGAGCAAATATAAAGGAACCGGAGCCGGACAAAGCGAAAAGAATCGTCTGTAACCCCAGCGGAGAAAAGGAAATTTCCGTACCTTTGTTCACGGAAGACAAGGAAACATGCAGATTTTATTCAGGAGAAGAAACCATAAAGAAGAGCACTTCGAACGACTGTTCGCAGAAATGTACCACGCCTCGTCCGCTTTGCTACCACCCTGATGAGCAATACGGAAGAAGCCAAGGACATAGTAAGCGAAACCATGGAACAAGCCTGGAAGGAGTTCGACCAACTAAAGGAAAACACCCGTAGCGCCTGGCTCTATGCCACCGTGCGTAACAAATGCCTCAACCGCTTGAAGCATTTGAATGTGGAACAGCAACACATAGACCGCCTCATCGAAGCCACCCGTGCGGAAATGAATCAGGGTTACCGCGCACACGAGGCACTGTTGCAGCAAGCGGAAAACATAGCCCGCAGTTTGCCCGAACCGACTTGCACCATCTTGCGAAGCTGCTATTGGGAGAAAAAAACATATCAACAGGTAGCCGACGAATTGGGAATCAGCCCCGACACCGTGAAAAAACATATATCAAAAGCATTGCGGACTCTGCGCGAAGCGATACTGAAAAAGGAGGATAAACAATGAAAAAGGAGTTTTCAACAAATGACCACATCCATCCGGACAACGGAAAGAATCCCCATAACCAAGACTCCCCCAAAACCGGAACTTGGAATGACCATCAATTGGAACAACTCTTTGGTGAAGCATTGGGGGATATTCCCACCGCAGACGAAACCCGGAAAGCCTGGCAGACATTCATCCGTCGTCACCGTATCAGACACCAATCTATCCGACGGATAACGATACCAGGTATAGCCGCCGCTGTCATCGCCTTGGTACTTGTATTCCAGCCTTTACTACAACCTGAGCCGCAGGAAGTGGAAGTCTTCACTTCACTGGAAGTTCCTGAGGAAATTACTTTTCGGGAAGAAGGGAAAAGGATAATTGTAAGCACCCCGCCCGCTACCATTACCTCCGTTCAATTAAGCGACGGAAGCAAGGTATTGCTCAGCGCAAACAGCCGTCTGGAGTATCTAAAGGAGTTTACAGATACCATTCGCAGTGTCAAACTAAGCGGAGAGGCCCGTTTTGAAGTAGCCAAAGACGCTTCCCGCCCCTTTATAGTATGCACCGAGCAACTACAAACACGAGTACTGGGAACGGTGTTCGATGTGAAAGCCTATCCCCGTTACTCGCCGGATGTCATCCTCTATCAAGGACGAGTGAATGTAAGTCATACCAAGCGCAATCAAAGTAAGGAAATGCACCCGGGGGAACAAATATCCTTGGATAAACAAGGAAAACTCCAATTGAAAAGAGTTGATACGGAGAAGAGAAAAGGATGGGCGGAGAATGAATTTTCTTTTGACAATACCGACTTGAGGCAAGTCATGCAAGATATAGGTTCATGGTATAACATCAGCATCGTATTCCGTTCACGTCCGTTACTGGACGAACGCATCTATTTCCATATCAACCGCCAACTCCCGGTGAATACCGTACTGGACGCCTTGAATGATTTGAAAATCGCACAGTTCACCATGAAAGAAGGAAAAATAATAGTGGAAACACCACAAGACAAGAAACGATAACATCAATGGGAGTTCAATAAACAAGCCTGTATTTTCACCTGGAGATTAACATATCAGCGTTCTTTTCATCTTCAGGTGAGAACCATTCGGTTTATCCCCCTGTGCTAAAGAGCTGACAGCACTATCTCTCTTTCCAGTTCCTCGTGTGAAATCGGGAATCTCCACCGGTACACTGCCCTGTCGCACGGAGCGCTCGCTCAGTTCCGTAATGCAAGACCATTCGGCAGCGTCATACACATCCTGATCCAACGGCAAACCGTTCCTCAAACAATGAATAAGCCGGTAGTCCATGATATAATTCATCTCATTCGGCATATTCTTCCGCCGCGCCTCCTCGCCGATAACTGCCGTAAAAGGATGTTTATACTGCTCCATCATCCGCTCAAACTGCTCACCGGACAAAGGTTCCTTGCCATATTCATCGAGCAGAAGACAGGGAACAGGATATTTCTGCATGAATCCCTTCGTGCCGCACACCGTCTGATGGCGGCTGTACGGGCGAGGAGTGGTCACATCATATTGCAACAAGATAGTTCTTCCTTTTGCGGTATGAATCAGCGTGGTATTCACATCCCCCATCTCATAACTCTGCGCCGCTTCTTCGGAGGATGCACCAAACACCTGTCCGGCATAAGCAGACAGACCGGCCTGACGCGAGGACATGGAAACCAGATACTCCATACGGTCTCCCCGATGAATATTCATCCATTGGCAGACAGGACCCAAGCCGTGAGTAGGATAAGGATTCCCCGTATGCTGCTGGCTGTAAAGCTTTATCCAGTGATTGTGATACCCACCCGCTTTTTCGTCTGCAAAATAATGCTTGCGCAAGTCATGGATGTATGATCCCTCGGCATGAGTAATTTCGCCCAACACCCCCTGCTGCACCATGTTCAATGTAGTCAGGGCAAATGCATCGTAACAACAGTTCTCCAGCATCATGCAGTGACGGCGGGTTTCTTCGGCTGTATCCACCAAACGCCAGCAATCGGCCACACTCATGGCGGCAGGAACCTCCAACGCCACGTGACGGCCCTGCTGCAAGGCATAAACGGCAATATCAGTATGAGTCAGCCAGTCCGTACAAATATAAATGAGGTCTATCTCCTTGCATTCGCACATCTTGCGCCACATCCCTTCTTCCGAATAGTTCTCGGCTTCGGGACGGCCGAACTCCCGTAAGATATGCTCTGCACGCTCTATATTCTCTTTCCGCAAATCACAAAGCGCTTTCACCTCAATGCCTTCCAGGTGCATATATCTCTCAAGTGCAAGAATGCCCCTGTTTCCTAATCCGACAAAACCGATCCGAACTACGGGGATGGCAGGGCAGGTTAAATTAAGTACGTTGGGTCGTTTCATGGACTGCTTTATTTTTCCGGCAAAGATAAAGAGAAAAATCGAGAGGCAGAGGACTGCCTGTGAATAATTTGCCGGTATACCGGTCTGATGTCTTTCCGTATCGGAACCTAACCTCTTTCAACAGCAAACATAAGCCTTTTTCTCCATACAACTAAGGTCTTTATTCCTATTATCTTCTATAGTCTTCCGATGCAGACCTACAGTCCACTGTAGCAGACCGTACAGTCCATTACGGCAGACTCTACAGTCCATTACAATGGACTGTAGAAGGTTTCAGTATAAAAGCCCTTAATCATCCGGAAGAAAACGCTTAGCCAAAGAGAAGACAGCACTTAAAAGCCGCTTTATAACCAGACAGTTCCCTTTCCCGGAAAAAGACAAAGAGGATGTGTCCGGACCGAAGTGACAGCCACAGGACACATCCTCTGTTTTCGAATGAGAACAGCACAAACGGTGCTTAAATAATAGAAGTACGTTTGGTAAATTCTATAATTTCGGGAATATAACCGAATGCCAGACCGGTCACCGTGTCGGCACAACCATAATAAACGGCCACCCGTCCCGTTGCCGGATCATGCAAAGCCGCACAAGGGAAGCATACATTGGGCACATCACCCATGCATTCGTAAGGTTCACGCGGAGAGATAAGATAAGGTCCCGAACGGAATTTCACCTTCCACGGCTCGTCCAAGTCAAGCAATGCCGATCCAAAGGCATAGACATAACCGTTGCAGGAACGAAGCACACCGTGATAGAACAGCAACCAGCCCTCACTGGTTTCGATGGGAATGGGGCCGGCGCCAATCTTCAGGCACTGCCATGCACTTACTTCAAAAGGCGCGGGTGACATGACGTGACGATGGTGTCCCCAAAACTCCAAGTCGGGCGACTCGCTATAATAAATATCTCCGAAAGGAGTATGCCCGTTGTCACTGGGACGGCTCAACATGGCAAACTTACCATTGATCTTGCGGGGAAACAGCACGCCATTACGGTTGAAAGGCAGGAAAGCATTCTCCACCTGATGGAATGTCTTGAAATCCGTAGTCCATGCCACGCCGATGGTGGGCTGGCCCTTATATCCGTTACACCAGGTCACATAGTAACGGTCGTCGATAAAGCAGACACGCGGGTCATAACCGTACACCCATTCACCAATCTCAGGAATATCACACTGGAACTGCAACTTCTCCGGATTGATGTCCCAATGAACGGCGTCCTTGCTGAATCCCACATGGAGCGCCATCCGGCGGTTTGTATCATCACAACGGAACACTCCGGCATACCCTTCGCCGAAAGGTACTACCGCACTATTGAATATACTATTGGATGTAGGCAGCAAATCACGGGGAATGATGGGATTCGCGCTACATCTCCACATTACATTTTTACAACCTTCGGGACGTTCCTCCCACGGCATACCGGGCAACGGATTGCCCGCAATCTTCAATTCACTCATATTCTCTTTTTTGTTAGGTTAATAGTTTTTCTCTATTTCTTGTCTTCGTGCGTGAAGGGTACAAACCAAGTCATCAGGAATGCCGGAATGGCAGCCACCAGCACAAAGATGAAAAACAGTTTATAGCCCAGCCAGTCGCTGACATATCCGGACATCATACCGGGCAACATGACACCCAGGTTCATGATACCCGATGCAAAAGCATAATGCGCCATCTGATGAGGGCCGGCAGCCACCTGTTGCATCATGAACAAGGTAAGTCCCACAAAGCCGAAGCCATATCCGAAATACTCCAGCACAATGCTCCGCCGATAAGAGCGCACTCTGCGGTTGGAAATGGCAAGCAGCGTGTAAGCCATAAAAGGCAGATTGAATACACAACACAAGGAGAACAAAGTCTTTTTCAATCCACGTGCGGAAATATAATATCCGCCCAGCAATGAACCGAGTACGAAAGCTGCCGCTCCGAAGGTTCCGTAATAAATGCCAATCTCCTGTTCTGTCAATCCCAAACCGCCCACATCACGACCGGCTTTCAGGAACAAAGGTACAATTTTCATCACAAACCCTTCGGCAAAACGATATAAAATAATAAAGCAGATGTAATAAACGATATGCTTTTTAGTAAAGAAGTTCCGGATGACATTCCATAACTCGGCCATACTCTGCGAAAAAGAGGTGACCGAATGGGCATGCTTGCCCGAAGGCAGCATACGGGTATGATAAAGTCCCAAAGCGAACATCACTCCTCCGAGGACAATCATAATGACCGTCCAGGAATAGAGTACCGCATCTTCGGCAGGACCTTCGTATTCATCTTTCAAGAAACCGGCCAGATAAACCAGCAGACCTGTACCGATAATCTTGGCTACGTTATAAAAAGCACCTTGCCAACCTATATACTTAGCCTGTTCCTGTGCATTCAACTCGTCCATATATACCCCGTCACAGGCCACATCGTGCGTTGCCCCGCTAAAGGCGACAATGGCGAACAAGGCGATAGTGATTGCAAAAAAGGACGGAAGATGAAGCGACAAGGCAATCAACCCGAAAGTGACTCCCGACACCATCTGGGTGAGGACGACAAAGAATTTCTTGGTACGGTACATTTCGAGTAGCGGGCTCCAAAGGGGTTTCAATGTCCAGGGAAGCATGATAAGGGAGGTCCAGAAGGCTATTTTCGCATCACTGACTCCCAGACCTTTGTACATCAGTACAGCTACCATATTGAGGACAACAAAAGGGAGCCCCATACCAAAATAAGCGGTGGGACCCAAAAAATAGGACTACGGCGTCTGGCCGGAGTTGGGGTTTCGGTTGTTTTCATTTATATCTAAGTATTAAGGTTGTTGAATTCGGCTATAACCGAAGATAACTTCATCCCCTTTCAGAAGGAGATGAAGTTACCTTTCGGAATCTATAAACGCAATAGGACGAAGCATTTGGTAAATCAGTCAGTTATAGGAATAAAGCTCACCGCTTGTCCACCACCTTTTGCCATGACTACAGACAAGGTATCGGCTGCTGTCACCTCTTTGTCCTTAATCTGATACGAAGTAGGATTCGTTTTCCAGTCGGCATCTTCTCCATCAGCATAAATCACGGCATGGTATTTTTATCTTTCTCCAGGAAATCCAATGGAATGGTGAGTGTACGCAACTCTTCATTCGTGGTGGCTCCCAGGAAATATTTATCTTTCGCTTTCCGCACCACAGCTACAAACTCTCCCGGTTCGCCCTGCAAGGCTTCGGACCAGTCACAGTCCGCATCAAAATCCCGGAAGAACTGGAAGGCAGGATGCCCTTCATAGTTCTCAATCATATCCGAAGCCATCTGCAACGGAGAATAAATGACAACCCAATTGGCTATCTGCTTTGCCAAGGTGGTATTCACACGGCTGTTTCCTTTATCCAAGTCATTCCACTTCTTGCGGCGTGGGGAATTGCGTGTCTTTTCATAAAGAATATCAAAAGTACCCGGTGTATAATCCATCGGACCGCCCAGCAAGCGGGTAAACGGCAATAACTCGTGATGTTCGGGGGGATTACCTTCACTCCATCCGTTCCACTCCATGCCGCGGGCGCCTTCGCGCGTCATCATATTGGGGTAAGTACGACGAATTCCTGTATCTTTGATAGGTTCGTGGACATTAACGGTTGTATGATAACCGGCGGCAGTCTGCACCACCTTGCGGTAATGGCGTACATTGAACTGTCCATGATGGCTGTGACCGCCCGGTAGTCCTCCGGCATAACCGGTCTTCACGCTGTGCACTCCCAGGTCTGCATACCATTTGTAAGCATTGTCCAGCTGGCGTTCGTAATTAAAGATATTGCCACCCGTTTCGTGGTGACCGATTATTTCAATCCCTTTCTCCTTGGCATAACGTGCCACCTCTGCCATATCGAAATCGGCATAAGGCTTGGTATAGTCAAAAGTCTGCATACCGCCCCAACTTTCCCAGCCTTCATTCCAGCCCTCGAACATCACCGCTTCTATGTTATTGGCAGCAGCAAAATCTATATATCGTTTGGCATTAGCGGTGGTAGCGCCGTGGCGTTCATCCATCGTCCACGTTTCAACCCCCAGATGCATTCCCCACCAGATACCTACGTATTTCATAGGACGTATCCAGCTCAAATCACCCTCCAGCGCACAAGGTTCATTCAGATTCAGTATCAGACCGGAGTTTATCAGACCTACCGCTCTGGGAGCTATCTGGATACTGCGCCACGGAGTAACGAAAGTTCCTCCGGCAAAACGGGCTTTTACCCCATCGGGCCAGGAGGCCAGTTCCGATTTGAAGTGACAACCTTCGGTATGCTTCAAAGTCATTTCGGGGAAATCGGTCAAAGCCGCTTCGTGAATACTGGCATATACCCCGTTATCTGTTTTGAAAGTCATCGGGGTGTTGGCATTATCCACCTTGCTGACGGGCAGGGTACGATACAGCAACTCGTAGGTTTCAAAACTGGCGGGAATAGACCATGACTTGCCATCCTGCGCCAGATTGAATGAAGTGAGCTCGTCCATCACGAACACACTGTCCACTTGGGGTACTTGATATTCATAACGAAAGCCCAGACCGTCGTCGAACACGCGGAAACGGAGGGTCAGCCGTGTATTCGCCGGATCTTTCAGGCGCACAGCCATCTCGTTATAATGGTTCCGGATAGATTTATTCTCCCCCCAAGGCTGGGTCCAGGTTTCATCCTTTGTGGTAAACTCAGTATTTTCTATCTGAAAATCTTTGGAGAGATTGAGCCCGTCACGGCCTTCAAAGCCCATAACAGAAGGAGTGATGAACGGTTTTCCTCCTACAGAAACTCCATAGTCATCGCTCCTGCCTCATTCAGGTTGAATACTAATTTTATATTGCCATCCGGCGATGTTAATTCCGTGGGACGGGAACATCCGCAAAACACAACTAACAAAAATAATACATAGTAACTGTATGTCTTCATACTATTAAATTGGATTAATGATACAAATATAGAACAATTAAGTAAGGTATCACACTTATCGAAGGAGGAAAATTATTTTAAATGGGAGAAGATTACATATAATGAGAAGTATCAACAGAATAAAATAACAAACGCCGATAAAGCCCTTTTAAAGACTCTACCGGCGTAAGTCACCTATTTAAAAAATCAGAATTCCAAGTCAGCCAACTGAGGATTATGGTCGGAAAGTAAAGCTTCCGGTACTTCAGCCGGTATTTCACAACTCTTCACCAGAACTTGCGGAGTGACAAAGATGAAATCAATCTTTTCACAATCCTCGGCCAGGATACGGGCAAAATCATGAAAAGTATAATCAACGCCGGTCACACGGGCAGCCGTCTTATAAGCATCCTTCATCACAAACTCGTTGGTGGTGATTGTTTCGTATGCATCGCTCGCATCGGTCACATTAAAGTCGCCCGTAACCACTGCGGGACGTTCGCCTACGATCTCTTTTATCTTACGGATAATGAGCAATGCGCTTTGACGGCGGGCCTCTTCACCCACATGGTCAAAATGAGTATTGACAGCCATGAATATCTTTCCGGTAGCCTTGTCCTTAAATTTTGCCAAGTGGCGATACGGACACAAACCGCATCCCATCCCATCATTCCTACGCTATCGGGATTTTCGGCCAACCAGAAAGTATTGGAGTCCAACACCTCATATTTGTCCTTACGATAGAAAAGCGGCGCATATTCACCTGCTGTCTTCCCGTCATCACGTCCCACACCGATACCATCGTATTCGGGCAAGCCTGCGCGAAGATCCTGAAACTGGTTATGCAAGACTTCCTGCATACCGACAATATCCAGCTCATGGTCCTTAATAAACTGGCACACACGGTCTTTCCGATATTGCCAATTGTTCAAACTGTCCTGCGGATTGTCGTAACGGATATTGAAAGTAGCCCAACGAACGTCGGTCTTCTTCTCTTCCGCACAGCCGCCCAATAACAGGACGGCTGCCAATAAAAATAGAATTTGCTTCATTTTGTTTCTTTTTATGTTCCCTAGGATACAAAGATAGCAATTTCTAGCGGAAATTATTCGGAGTATGCCACTGACCTCTATCATTCATCGTATCGGTCACATCCCACCATACACGGCTACCCTGGTTCACATTGCCCGGTTTATTGGGGTTACGGGACTCGCTGTTAGGATAGTTGATGCGTTTGATAAGCTTGCCGGACGCCACTTCTCCATTGGAATTGTTTCCATTGACCGGAGCCAGCAGATAACGCGGATAGTCGGTACGGCGCACTTCCGCCCATCCTTCATTTCCATTCGGGAAAACGGCAATCCACTTCTGAGTAATAATCTGTTCCAACTGTTCTTCCTTGCTACCACCGGCAAATGCTTTTACGCCATCCAGATGACTGATGTATTCATTGGCCTTGTCCGCATCAATTTCATAATAATCCATAGATGCCTTGATACCTTTCAAATAAAGGGCTTCGGCTGTTTCATCCACCAATGACGGCCAGCGCAATGCCGCTTCCGCTTTCAGGAACAAGCTTTCAGCATAACCCATCCAGACAATTTCACGAGCCAGATTCCACCAATAATCCTTGTTCATGGCATCAGATGACAGAATACAGCGGTTGGCAGAATATCTGTTCAGATAAGAACCGCCTACATTGGTTTCTCCATTCATCACTCCGTTGAAATCTCTCTTCAGATTCTCTGTAGGAAGCGGACTGGTAGTCAACGAATCAAACGGAGTAGGACGGAACCATAAAACTTCACAACGAGGGTCGAGATAACAGTTCTCAGAATTCTCATTGAAAGTAACGGCATCGGCTGCCGCACCTTCTTTCAAAGCCTGATTCTTATAAGCCCGTTCCATTTCTTTCGACAATACAGCATTGCCGGTCCAACTGAACAACAACGCGTAGATATTTTCATTACCGCCGGCGATATACTGACGTTTCGGAGTCTGCTTCATATTGTCATCCTGACTTTGCATCAAACCGGCAGGGTCTGTCAAAGCCGCCTTTGCCTGAGTCTGGGCCAAAGCCGGGTCTACATTGGATACACGCAAAGCAAGGCGCAAACGCAGTGTATTGGCAAAACGACGCCATTTGTCCACATCACCCCCATAACATTTGTCATTGTCACCTAAATCATACTGACTGACAGCAGGAAGATTTTCCTGATGCAACTCTGTTATTGCCTGATCCAACAGCTGGAAAAGGATATTATAAACTTCCTTTTGAGGTGTATAGGTCACATTTTCTTCCGGTGGCATGGCTCCCTTCACATAGTAGGCTACAGGAATATCTCCGTAAGTGTCCGTCTGCATGGACAACAAGAAAGCATAATAAATACGGGTGATATAGAATGCCGTATGGTAATAATCCTTATTGCAGAAATAGAATGTCTTGACCAACTGGCTGTATTCCGAAGTGCTGCGGTCATCATAGAAATGCTTCCAGCGGCTGGCCGACCATCCATCCGTATAAGATAGGTAGGCGCCTGATTCACAAAGCCGCTGACATTGTTTCCCCAATAACCGGCATAGATATCATGAGTCAGATTGGTTGTTGTCTGATAATCATTGTAAGGACCTTCGTAGGTGAAGTTGGCAAAAATACTTCCGATAGCACCTTCCATCCCTTTCAAACTTGCCATGGCATGTTCCGTCAAAGTATAATCAATATCTATACCGTCGGCCGATACATTCTCCACAGTCGGGTCGTAAATCGGTGCGTAAGGATTTGTATTCAATTCCTCAAAATCATGGCATCCGGCCAAAGCCAGCAACGAACATAAGGCTACGGATTTATATAATTTGATTTTCATAATCAGTTTTTCCTTTTAATTAATTAGAAACCTAAGTTGATAGAAATACCGAAAGTACGTGTAAACGGCAACGATGCATAGTCAATGGCTTGTGAGAACATCGTAGTGTCATAGCCACCTTCGGGGCTTGTACCCGGTGTGTGCTTCATCAGATAGCACAAGTTACGTGCAACAAATGAAACATTCAGCGAGTTGACAGGAGTCTTCTTCAGCATAGATGAGGGGAATGAATAGCCGATTGACAATTCTTTCAGCTTAATGAAAGAAGCATCGTAGATGAAATCCTCAGCCTGCAATGCACCATAGTATTCTGAAGCGGACACCTGTTTTGTATTCACCTCGCCTGACTCTGTCACACCGGGGAATACCATCATATAGTTGTTTTCCTCACCACGGTTCAAGGTACGTTTAGCCAAACCGTTTCCGGTAGCCAGCATCTCGGAATAAGAGAAGATATCACCACCGAATTTCATATCAAACAGTGCGGACAGTGTAATCCCCTTATAAGTAAAGGTAGGAGATACAGACATGGTCAGCTTTGGCTGGATATTACCGATAGGTTTGTTCACATATTCGGACTCATTGGTCACAGTCATGGGCAACCCATTTTCATTTACGATAATATCACCGTTTTCATTGCGCTTATAAAGCGACGTAGCATAAATCTCGCCTAATTTGTGTCCGGCGCGTGTACCTACTTTTACAGGGAAGTTTCCGTCACCGTTAAAGAACATATAGTTCACATTTTCTTCCGGAGCCAGTTCTTTCACCTTCGATACGTTGTGAGCCATATTCACATTCAAGTCAAAAGCGAAATCCTTTGTTTCTACCAGAGTGGAATACAACATCAGTTCCACGCCTTGATTGGTTACCATACCTGCATTTACCCATTGTCCTCCACTCCAGGGAGCTGCTGCGGGTACTTTCATAATCTGGTTCTTTGTCTTGCTGTAATAATAAGTAAAATCAAATCCCAGGCGATTGTTCAAGAACTTCATATCCAGACCCGCTTCGTAAGAAGTCGCGATTTCAGGCTTCAACTGGTCGTTCATCTTCACATTGTCTTTGGTCGGGGTCAATACACCATTATCGAATTTGAAAGAGTAGGTGTTGTATAACTGATAAGGACTTGTATCCTTACCTACCTGTGCGGCAGACAGACGTGCTTGGCAAATGTCACCCAGCTTGGCAACGGTTTGTCGATAGAGCGCAAGAAGTCCGACACTACGAAACTGAGGTTGGCAGACGGATAGAAGAAAGAATTGTTACCTGACGGAAGAGTGGATGACCAGTCGTTACGGGCTGTCAAATCCAAAGACAGATATTCCTTCCACGCCATCTGTACAGAGCCGAACACCGAGTTCATGGCACGCTTGTAGCCATCCTCACTACCGGTTCTCAACAAATTGGCCGCATTCAGCATCCAGTTACCTTTGTCCACCATATTACCTACGCCCACGCCCAAAGTTTCCGAACGCTGGTACATAAAGTTACCACCGACATTGAAGCCCAGACGGAAGTTATCAGTCAACTGACGGTCACCCATCAAAATGACTTCAGCATTTGACTCGAAGAAGTTTTCTTCACTACGGTCCATTGAATCATTCGTAATCATGGAAGTATTGGCTTCTCCATTGATACCATCCCCCGCATTGGTGCTTTGCACTCTGGTACGGTAGTAGTCAAAAGCGTATTTGGCAGATAGATGCAGCCAATCAGTGAAATTGATTTTCATGCTATAATATCCGAAAGCACGCCAACGTTCATCCGAATTCTGACGCTGATGCAATACATAATAAGGATTACGGATACTGGCAGTAGGCCCTGTCCAGTTCACATGCGCATGAGTTTCATCAGAATATTGTTTCAAGTCATCCAGACGGACGTTGTTAGGGATTCTCATCAACTGGGAAATAGCACCGTAATCACCATACAGTGGACGGTTATCGGCTTTTGTACGTGAAAGAGAAATCTTTCCGTCCATAGACACCCATTTGTTCAATTCCGTTCCTGCATTCAGGTCGGCATTCACACGGCTCAAACTTTCAGTGGGGAATACACCGTCATTATCTGAGTATCCGAAAGAAGTACGGAAATGTGATTTCTCTGTACCGTTGCTGATAGATACGTTATGCGTATGCGAGAAACCGGTATCAAAATAATCTTTCAACTTATCCCCATAGTTAGAGTAAGCGTAAGTTTCTCCGTTCCAAGCCTCTTTCATGCTTCCATCCAATACCGGGCCCCAGCTTCCGCTATCCGTTTTGTCATACACCGCAGTCTTGGCATCTTTTGTATCAATATGTCCTTGTCCGTAACGGCGTTGCATATCCAATGTCTCGCCGATAGCTGTCCAAGTGAAATTACCACTATAACGGATTCCGAAACCATCCTTCTTACTACCTTTCTTTGTCGTAATCAAGATAACGCCATTACCTGCACGTGAACCGTAAAGAGCAGCCGCATTCGGACCCTTCAAAACAGAAATACTCTCGATATCATCCGGATTAATGTCCATGGAAGCGCTACCACGGTCCACACCACCATAACGAGATGCGTCGGATGTAGTGTTGTCGCTGAAAGGAACGCCATCCACAATCCATAACGGCTGGTTGTTATCGGTAAGAGAAGAGTTACCACGAATGGTGATCTTCGTAGAGCCCCCCAGACCGGTAGCCGAGGTATTCATCTGAAGGCCTGCCACCTTGCCCTGCAAGGCACTGGTTACCGAGGGGTCACCTGTCTTGTTCAGTTCATCGCTCTTCAGTTCCTGAACCGCATAACCCAACATTTTCTTCTCACGTTTGATCCCCAAAGCGGTTACCACCACTTCGCCAATCTGCTGTGTATCTTCCTGCATGGTTACATTCAGTACATCCTTGCCATCGGGCTTCAATGTTTCCGAACGGTAACCAATGTATGAGAACACAATCTCACCATTTCCGGGAACAGACAAAGAATAGTTACCTTCAAAGTCTGTAATCGTACCGGCTGTGGGATTTCCTTTCACTTGTACGTTTACACCAATCAAGGCTTCGCCTGTCGCATCAACCACTGTTCCGGTCACTGTATGTTCCTGTCCTGTCTGCTGAGGTGTCTGAGGCTCTCCGGATGCTGAAAGATAGACAATATTATCCTCTATCTTATACGTAATTCCTTTGCCTTGCAAAGCCGCATCAAGTACAGACTGTAATGAACCGTTCTTCACATCAATGGCATTCACCGGCATTTCAGCCAGCTTGTCATCATAGAAAAACTGATAGTTAGACTGTGATTTAATGTTCTTGATCACTGCTCCAAGCGTTGTCTTGGGAGTTGAAAGAACGATTTGCGCGCGGTCCATTGTATGGGTACAGCCACAAACAAAAGAATCAAAAGCGCCCTGAGTAATTTGGGCTTTCTCATTAATTGATTGCCTTTCATAATTTATAAATTCGTTAACACTGACTTGTTTTTCTCCAGTGAAGGGGTTCTCATTCCCCTTTCGAGAATAAAAACAGGCAGCTAAAAGAAAACACTTACTCAATCTTGTTCTTTTTTCTAAATTTTCCAGAAAAAAGCAGAGGAAAGGCAAAAGTAGTAATATCATCGGACTTTGACGTATAGAAGAAATACTTAAAAAGAAAAAGGGGATGTACTCTTGCAATGCTGCCAAAAGAGAACATCCCCCTCCAACCTCTCTTTATAAGAGAGAAGTGCATGGTGAAACTTTTATTTTACTTTTTCGTCTTTTGAAAATGAATAAGGCAAATCACTTTCTTGTGTTCCACGCTGCATATTCGGACGGTCGGTCATCTTGAAGTCAATAGTACCGCCTTGTAACAATTCGTTATGCTTCAAATAATTCTTGGTATAAACAGTACCGTTTACACGCATTTCATCTACATATCGGTTGGTATCGCTGTTATCCGATGCGGTTATTACCAAGTTCTTTCCGTTTTCAAAATGAAGTGTCGCCTTCTTGAACAACGGAGCACCCAGAATATACTCATCCGTACCGGGACATACCGGATAGAACCCTAATGCGGAGAATACATACCATGCCGAAGTCTGACCATTGTCTTCGTCACCGCAATATCCGTCCGGACCGGCTGTATACATACGGTTCATCACCTCACGCAACCAATATTGCGCTTTCCAAGGCTGGCCTGCATAGTCATACAGATAAATCATGTGCTGGATGGGCTGGTTTCCATGTGCATAGTTACCCATGTTCATGACTGTCATTTCACGAATCTCATGAATTACCTGTCCGTAATAGCTATCATCAAAGATGGGGGGAACCGAAAAGACAGAATCAAGCATGGTAACGAACATTTCCTTACCTCCCATCAAATCAATCAATCCCTGAGGGTCATGGAATACAGACCAGGAATAATGCCAGCTGTTTCCTTCCGTAAAGTCACCTCCCCATTTCAACGGCGAGAATTCAGGAGCGAACTTGCCGTCCTTCTGCTTGCCACGCATCAATTACTTTCCGAATCAAACAGGTTCTTATAGTTCATGGCACGTTTGGCAAAAAGTGCGATTTCCTTCTTCGGACGCTTCAACTCTTTCGCCAGCTGATAAATACACCAGTCATCGTATGCATATTCCAATGTACGGGCTGCATTCTCATGAATCTTCACATCACAAGGCACATAGCCCAGCTTGTTATAATATTCATATCCCAGACGTCCGGTAGAAGAAACTTCAGGATGTACGGCTTCCGTTCCATGAATCAGTCCTTTGTATAATGTTTCCACATCTTCCACACGTACTCCTTTCAGATAAGCATCGACCAAGATAGAAGCTGAATTATTGCCGACCATGCAACCACGATGACCGGGGCTGGCCCATTCGGGGAAGAAACCGCTTTCCTTATAAGTATTAACCAAACCTTCCTGTATCTCCTTATTTACCGAAGGATACATCAGGTTCAAGAAAGGGAACAAGCAACGGAATGTATCCCAGAAACCTGTATCCGTATACATATATCCCGGCAGCGTTTCGCCATTGTAAGGACTGTAATGAACAGGTTGTCCGTTGGCATCCAGTTCATAGAATTTACGCGGAAACAACAAGGAACGGTACAAGCAGGAATAGAAAGTGCGGTATTGATCCAATGTTCCACCTTCCACCTCTACTTTACCTAAGGCCTCATTCCAAGCCTCTTTACCTTTCTGTACCAATACTTCAAAACTGTCACCACCCAATTCCTTCAGGTTCCGAATTGCTTGTTCAGGACTGATGAATGAAGAGGCCACACGGGCATGAACTACTTCACCTTTCTTTGTCTTGAAACCGATAACGGCTCCGGTATGGAAATCAGTCTGCTCCAGTTTACCTTCTTTCAAGGTTACAGGAACACTGCCATCCGGTTTTTCAGGCTGTACATCATTAGAGAACGTAGCCTCATAAGTAAACGGCTTATCAAACTCAATAACGAAATAATTCTTAAAGTTGGCAGGAACACCACCACTGTTACGGGTAGTATAGCCCACGATTTTGTTTTCTCCGGGAATCACCTTGACAGACGAACCACGATCAAAAGCATCCACCACTACATATGAATCATTCTCAGGAAAAGTGAAACGGAACATTACGGCACGCTCCGTAGGAACCATTTCGGTTACGACATCATGTTCTGCCAAATAAACCTTATAATAATAAGGTTTTGCAATTTCAGCTTTATGAGAGAACCAGCTTGCACGCTTGTCCTCTTCAAATTCCGGTTTTCCTGTTACGGGCATGATGGAAAATTGACCATAGTCATTAATCACGGACTGGGCTGATGGGTTTGTTTGAAACCACGGATTTTATTAGCCGTTATAAACATACTGCCATCCGTCCCCCATCTTTCCTGTCTGGGGAGTCCAGAAATTCATACCCCACGGGCGGGATATGGCAGGATAAGTATTTCCTGTAGAGAGTTCAAAGGAAGACTGTGTACCTACCAACGGACTCACATAGTCTGCATAATCCTTTGCCTGTACAAACAGCGTGACACACAGCGCTACAACTGATAGAAATAGTTTTTTCATGATATTGCTATTTGGGTTAAGTTATACTTTTAATTCTTCACCTGTTTTCCCCATTCCGTCGTACGGGACTCATGGTAATCTCCATCGTTCCTCCACGTACCAGATCATCATGGGTAAAGAAAGGAACATCCAGCGGTTTTCCGTTCAACAAAACCGACTCAATATACTTATTGGTCTTCGAATTATTGTGGGTACGGATAACGAAAGTCTTGCGGTCGGGCAAATTAATCGTCACCTCCTCAAACAACGGACGTCCGATAGAATAAACCGGCTTACCGGGACATACCTGATAGAAGCCCATGGAATTCAAAATATACCAGGCAGACATCTGACCGCAATCTTCATTACCCGACAAGCCGTCAGGAGCATTGAAATACTGGTTATACAGCACACTGTCAACCAATTCCTGAGTACGCCATGGACGGTTTACATAGTTATACATATGAGTAATGTGATGACTAGGCTCATTACCATGCGCATACTGGCCTATCAGTCCTGTGATATCAGCAGAGGTAGCCTCCCCTTCCAACTGGGAAGAAACCGTAAACAAGGAGTCCAGCTTTCCTACGAAAGCATCCTCCCCACCCATCAAATTCACCAGTCCCGGGATATCATGCGGAACAAACCAAGTCCATTGCCATGCAGTACCCTCGCAATAATCATCATTACGGTGATTGGAAGAACGGGGATTGAACGGAGTACGCCATTCACCTTTACTATCCAATCCACGCATGAAACGGGTGGCAGGATCAAAATAAAATTCGTAAGCATCTGCAAAACGGGCATACTTCTCCTTGGTTTCAGTATCTCCCAAGCTGTCTGCCAGCACGGAGATACACCAGTCATCATACGCATACTCCAATGCTTTCGCTACCGATTCATTCTCACGGTCACATGGAATATAGCCAAGAGTATTCTTATAATAACGTGCTTTGGGCATAACATATGGAATCAGCCAATCGGGAGCTACAATACCGGTAGTGTCATATTCCGCTGCACGCAGACATGCCTTGTAAGCTTCCTGCACATCAAAATCGCGGTATCCCTTCACATAAGAATCGGTTACCAACGAAGCCGCATGATATCCCACCATAGTTCCGGTATAATTGGACACACAGTCCCATTTCGGAAAGATACCACCTTCCTGATGCTTCTTTATTAATGAACGGATAAACTCCGTATTCAACTGAGGATCAACAATAGTCAGTAACGGATGTAACGCACGGAAAGTATCCCACAAAGAGAAAATGGTATAAACCGGATGTTTCATGTCGGTGGTATGCACTTTCAAATCCATTCCCAAGTAACGCCCGTCTACATCTGTAAACAGATTGGGACTTAGGAAAGCATGATACATAGCCGTATAGAAAATGGCACGCTGGTCTTCATCATTGGTTTTGACTGCAATCTTTGACAAGCATTCATTCCATTTCTTCTTAGCATCGGCACGCACTCCATCAAAATTCCAACCGGACATCTCAGCCTGGAGGTTCTTATAAGCACCTTCCGCATCAACAGAAGAGATAGAGAACTTAGCCAGCACTTGTTCATCTTTCGCCGTTTCAAAATGCAAAAGCATTTTACATACAGGAATCTGTTTGTCATTTTCCTGAACAGTATCCGTGTACAAGGTATACGTAAAGGGTTTGGAAAATACGGCATAAAAATAAAGATCCTGTCGGTATGCCCAATAGGCACTGCGTTTGCGCCCCCGCAACACAGTATCATTCACTGCCTCCACTTCCATTACCTGATTGATTTGTTGCTGAATATTATAGTCCATATCCAAGATAAATCCAGACTCCTTACTTTCCGGAAAAGTATACCGATGCATTGCCGCACGCTCTGTCGAAGTCAGTTCGGCTTTTACCCCGTATGTATCCAGAAAAACAGAATAATATCCCGGTTCGGCATATTCCTTTTCATGAGAAAAAGCCGATGCGAAAGGAGCTTCTGGCTTTCTGTTCCCAAGAAATCAGTACGCTGCACACCTACAGTCGGCATCAACAGGAAATCTCCGAAATCCGCACACCCGGTACCACTAAGACGTGTATGGGCAAAGCCATTGATCGTAGTATCTTCATAATAATATCCGGAACAAGAATCCCAACCGTCAATACGAGTATCTGGTCCCGGCTGTATCATGCCATGAGGAACCATAGCACCCGGATGAGTATGCCCATGGCTCCTGTACCAATAAAAGGATTGACATAATGGGTGTAATCATTCATTTCATTGCCCTCAGAATCACATGCAGTGAAACACAATAACCCTAGAAGACAGCCGCTTAAGAGCATGTTGATTTTCATAGATCTTTATTTAAAAATTATTTTGTTTCCGATGAGATAAATATATTGTTATCATCTACTTTCTTATAATTGAAAGGAATAGAGTTACGCAAAGAATTCAGCACAGACTCTATATTATCTTTCTTTTTCAGTACACCTGAATAAGTATTAGTACTGTCTACATCCGGTGAAAGGATTATCTTCACTCCATAGAACCGTTCCAATGCTGCCGCAATCTGGAAAATAGATGACTTTTCAAATGGAATCAAGTCATTATGCCAGACTATCTCCATCTTGGGATCGACCTGTTTTACTTGCATCCGCCCTGTTACCCTGTTTAAAACAGCTTTTTGTCCCGGCAACAAAGTAATTCTTCCTTTGTCCGATTTATCTTTTACCTCAACTTCACCCTCTATCAAGGTTGTTTCCGCAAAACTGTTATCCGGACGACATTTTATATTAAAAGAGGTTCCCAAGACCCTGACATCCATTGCCGGGCTTTTTACCATGAAAGGTTTCTCATGATTACGTGCTACTTCAAAATAAGCTTCTCCATCCAGATATACATGACGTTCCTTTCCTTCAAAAGCACGCGGATATTTTAAAACAGACGACTGGTTCAACCATACTTTTGTCCCGTCAGGCAACAACATCTCACGCACTTGTCCATGAGCAGCCGATGCTACCACCAATTCCTCCGCTTATTCCGGAACCAATAGGCTAATCCCGCAGCCAGCAACCATCACGCCCACTATAGCATGCTGCCATAACGCAACACACTTCTAAGCTTGAACACCTCTTGTTTCTTTTGATTTTCCTGTTCCAATCTTCTACCCAACCTGCGCTCTGCCCTCACTACCAGATTTTCCTCCTCAAAGGGGAATTTACCTAACTGATAAATCTCCTCCATACGGAACAGCTCTCCGGCATTCTCATCAGATTCTTTCATCCATTCATTGATAAGAACAAAATCCTCCTCCGAGCATCGGTTTTCCAAATACCTGATAATAATATCTTCGTTAAGTTTACTCATCTTTTTCCCTATTCATATAGTAAACAATTCAACTTGTAAAAACACTTAGCAGTTTTGCTGAAAATATAATCAATGACAATAATAAATGGCTGAGACGTTCGCGCAAAAATTTCAAGGCCTTATACATATGTGCCTCTACGGTACGTAAAGAAATGCCAAGAGTATCAGCGATTTCCTTGTTTTTCATATCATGAAGATAGCTCAGTTTAAACACCTCCTTACATTTATCCGGCAATTCATTAATCGCTCCAAAAATTTCCTGACGCAATTCCTGATTCTCTATCTTTTTAATAACTTCAGCATGATCCGGCTGGTAATATTGCAATCTTCGTTCATAGATCTCTATCATTGCCGCACTGTAGTTATTCTCTATAATCTGATGCTTCAATAAATTTATAGCCTTGGTATATACAGAACGATAAAGGAAAGCTAAAATCTGCTCTCCTATGACGACTGAATCTCTCCGCCTCCACAACTCCACAAAAACATCCTGCACTACATCTTCGGCTTCTTCGGTACCGACCAGCCGTGTCGCATAGAACAACAGCTTAGGATAGCATTGACGAAAGACGACCTTATAGGTGTCATCAAGTTCCTCGTTCATATTATATAATTCACCTTTGTATGAAGGAGAGAGCCAATGTTCCAAATAACGATCCAATCATCCACTGTAGGGGCAGAAAGCTTCCGCTCATCATACAATTTTCAGGCAGATTCAAACCGCCTCTACAGCAAAACGATAACAAATATTACTTTTAACTCACCTCCTGTACAATTACAATTCTTAATAAGTTGAACCAATTATTATCTATCTATACCAAATATTTCCCGGTTCCGGACCCATTTCAAATTCTACAGTAGCACCATCCATTATTTGCCGGTGTGTGATATAGCTCTTATCGTATGGTTGCCCATTTACTTTCACCGACTGGATATAGATATTTTCACGACTTACTCCAGGGGCCAGTACTGTGAACGTTTTTCCATTATCCAGATGCATCTGTATCTCGGGGAACAACGGCGTACCAATCTCATATTCACCACTTACCGGATTGACAGGATAAAATCCCATAGCACTGAATACATACCAGGCAGACATCTGTCCACAATCCTCATTTCCACACAGTCCGGCAGGTGCATTGAAATAAAGGTCATGCATGACCTGCGCCGCATACTTCTGAGTTTTCCAAGGCTGACGTACCTTATTATACAAATAAATCACATGATGCTAGGCTCATTACCATGAGCATACTGGCCAATCATACCTGTACTGAAAAGAGGCAAATCTGCATTACCAGCCGGGATATAAGTAAACATACTATCCAACTTTTCCGTAAAACGATCCTTACCACCAGTCAAGGCAATTAGCCCCTTAATATCCTGCTGTACAGACCAAAAGTACTGCCAACCGTTACTTTCACAAATGTGGGCAGTGTAGTCATCCGGGCTGAAATTAGGTTGGAATACTCCTTTATCATCTATCGGCTGCATGAAGCTTGACGCCGGATTGAACACATTGCGATAATTCTGAGAACGCTTGTAGAATTCGTCCGCTAATTGAGTCCTCCCCATCTTCCGGGCCATTTCGGCTATGCAATAATCATCAAAAGCATATTCTAATGTTTTGGAAAGCGACCAATTTTCCGCATTATATTCATCCTTTATATTATAAGGTATATATCCTAATTTTTTATACAGACCAATGCCGCGATAATCATCCAAGTTAGCAGTAGCCACACAAGCCTCCAATGCCTTCTCTGCATCAAAATCACCAATACCTTTCAAATAAGCATCGACAATAACAGGTACAGCGTGGTAGCCAATCATCATATCCGTTTCACTTCCCCAAAAATTCCATACCGGCAAACGTCCGTTCTGTTCATAAAAAGCAATGAATGATTTCACCATATCATTGACACGCTGAGGTTCCGTATAAGTAAATAACGGATGTGCGGCACGATAAGTATCCCACAATGAAAAAGTTCCATAATTCACCCAACCATCCGTCTGATGAATTTTCTTATCGGGACCATAATAAGCCCCGTCCACATCACTATAAATAGTCGGGGCAATCATTGTATGATACAATGCTGTATAAAAATTAACCTTATCGTCCTTGTTATCACCTGTTACCTCTATTTTTCCCAACTGACGGTTCCAATTATCTTTAGTTTCAGCCAAATATTTATCGAAATCATTGTGAGGTGCTTCAGCCGCCATGTTTTTAGCAGCACCTTCCATGCTTACTCCCGAAAGAGCAGTACTCAGAACAATCTGCTCTCCTTTTTCCGTATCAAAATTAAAACGGGCGATATAAGCCGTACCTACACGTTTACCTTTCAAAGCAATGGCAGTAGTATCCATCTCTACCGAGGCAAACGGTTTGGAGAAACGAGTGCGGAAATACACATGCTGGCCTCTTGCCCATCCTTCGGAAAAACGATATCCCTGAATGGTGCATGAGTCAATTATCTCAATATAAGAATCATTGGTAAAGTCCCAATTCATCGCTTTCTTCAGATTCAGAAAGACAGCCGACTCTCCTTCAGGAAACGTATAACGCTGTATACCGCAACGCTCTGTAGCAGTTAACTCCACATTGATATCATAATCTTTCAGCAACACGCGATAATAACCAGCTGAAGCCTCTTCATCCGCATGAGAGAATTTGGAATAGATGCCTAAAGGAGCTTCCGCTTCCTGATAAGGCAAAGTTACAGGCATGAAAGAGATATCATACAAGTCTCCGGCTCCCGTTCCCGACAAATGGGTATGACTGAATCCGGCAATCGTACTGTCCGGATAAAAATAACCGGAAATACGGTCCCATCCGGGCAAACCGTTATCCGGACTAAGTTGTACCATTCCGAAAGGCGCTTGCGCTCCCGGATAAGTATTGCCGGTAAAATCGGTTCCGATAAACGGATTCACCAATTGGTATAATCGGTTGACGGCTGGGTTTGTTTATTGGACACACAGGCTCCAAATGCCACTAAAGAAATGAATAGCGCGAGAACAGGTGTTTTCATACTTAAGAGGTTTTTCATTATTACTTTGTTACAAAAATACACATTATAATAATATGAACAACCTTATTATAAAAAACACTTAGCTTTAATTCATTATTTTTTCGTATTTAAATAGTAAAGAAGGGATTCTTTCACCTTTTCATCCGAAGTTACAATCAAAAATTCACCGCCTCTTTTATCATACAGAAAGCAATAGGTCTTATAAAGAGCTATACCTGCTATCTCCTCCCAAGGGAATGTCTGTTTCAGTTCCGCCTTATCATATGTCAGCCCTTCCGGAGTTATTTCTACCCAAGTCTGCCCCGCAATACTCCGCTTATAAATCTTATTTAGTCTGACAGGCAGCATAATCAAGATATAAATAAGACACAAGAACCAAATCAGCAGCGGACTGAACAGGCTTTGCTCTTCGGGAACAATATAGTGCCCTGTACACAGTGCAATACAAATATAAATGATGAACAACAAAGAAAAACTGAAATGACGGATGTCCCACAATTTATACAAAGCATACTTTTTCAGGCTGATATTATAATCACAAACCACGACACCTGGTTCCCGTGTCAGTTTGCTTTTCGGTATGCTGAAGATACGCAATATCTGGATTCCCCGTTTCACGCCATACCCGAATAATAAAACCATCACACCAAAATTTATCAAGATCCACCACCACAATGATTCGTTTGCCAAAGCCGGTTGCCCGACAAGCACCATTGATGCAAAAGTGATACCCGCCACCAATAACAACATACTACAAATTACAGTTAAAATCCATCCTTTTGTTTTCATAATAACCTTTTTATTTTATTCCATGACGGGAAACAAAGATAAAAGATTATAGCTAGATAACAAATAAAGAGCCGTCGAATTTAAATTATTGTTTGGTTAGGAACTTAGATTTTTTTCGTATGTTTGTCGCAAATATTAATGAAAAACACATTTCTATCTATGAAAAAGAGTGATATTCTGTTCTTTTTGTTTGTAATAGCATTGTTTCTACCCTTTTTTATTAGCGATACCATTTATGAATGGTACAAATCTTTCAATGCAATCCATGGTATGGTCATGAGTTTTGTGAAGTTCGCCATTCTAGCTACTTTGGGAGAAATGCTTGGGCTTCGCATCAGCACAGGAGTGTATCACAACAAGACCTTCGATATTATCCCACGCATGGTAATCTGGGGGTACTGGGAGTATTACTAGCTATCGCTGCTAAAAAGAAATAACAATCTTCATGTATAATGAATACCAGCCTTCCCTGCTTTTAGCCCCCTATATTGACAAATACTGGGAATTTAAAGGCAATCCGGACTATGGGATGAAAATCAACATATTGCCGGACGGTTGCACCGATTTTATCTTCACCCTTGGCGAAGTAGCTGACATAGCGGAACAAGAAAGTCTTATAATGCAACCCTACCGTTCTTATTTTGTAGGTCCCATGAGCCGATACTCCACCCTAATAACCTATGCGAAAAGCATCCATATGTTTGGTATCCGTTTTCTGCCTTGCGGTTTATTCCGCTTCATGCAATTACCATTGGAAGAACTTGGGAATCAAAGAATCAGCACTTTTGAGTCAGGAGGTATCTTCAACGACTCGCTAGCAGAAAGATTATGTGAACAACCGTACATACAGGACAAAATCAGACTGATAGAATCTTTTCTCACCCAAGCCTTATGTACTAACAACAAGATAGAAAAACAGATATCATATGCAGTAGATTGCATTAACCTTTCCAAAGGCCAACTGCCTATCCGTTCTTTAGTAGAAAATGTATGCTTGTGCCAAAGACACTTCGAGCGCAAGTTCAAACATCAGACCGGATATTCCCCTAAGGAATACAGCCGGATTATCAAATTCAAGAATGCAGTGGATTTACTGCGTTCCACCTCTTCCAACCAACTCTTCTCTGTTGCCATTGAGGCGGATACTATGACACAGCCCATTTGAGCAAGGAAATAAAAGCCTTATCAGGCAATACACCCGGTTCCTTTTTATCCTTACCGGTTACGGAAGAAACCACATTAACATATCTGAAACTATAAAAGTCGTTTTTTTACAACGAAGCCATCCTGGCGTTTCTTACTTTTGTACCGTATCAAATACTAAAAAGAAACAATGGAATCACTTAAAGAAAAAGCAAAAGCTTTGCTTCAACAATGTGAAGTAGTCACACTAACTTCCATCAATAAAGAAGGGTATCCCCGGCCGGTTCCCTTGAGTAAAATCAAAACGGAAGGATTAACAACCATCTGGTTTGCAACAGGAAACAGTTCGGCAAAGACAAAGGATTTCCGCTCTAATCCGAAAGCCGGCATATGTTTCTACAAAGAGGGAAACAGCGTGGCCATGACCGGAGAAGTGGAAGTTGTATCAGACACTGGCACCAAGAAAGAGTTATGGCAAGACTGGTTTATCCATCATTTTCCTAAAGGACCGGAAGACCCCGAATATATCCTGCTGAAGTTCCGGGGAAACCATGCCACCATTTGGATTGACGGCCAGTTTGTTCACAGAAAAGTCTAAGTTTCCACCTCTTATCCTTGGATTTTTTCACATTTTATTTTTCATACACGTCTGTCATCCTTGAAACATCTTATTATATATGGATGTTTTAAGAATGACAGACAGGCATGAAAGGAATTCAAGACATCAGCTCCAGACCATCCGTCTACAAAATTCATCTCTTCCCTACCCTACCTTTCCAATACTTTCCCTACCTTTGTGCCATAAGTACGTATGACAAATACCAATATGGAACAACAACAATCATCTTATAAAGAAAAAGAACGTATAGACCTTCGCGAGCCGCGACGCTTCAAAGTTACTATTTTCAATGACGACTTTACTACAATGGAATTTGTTGTAAAGATATTAACTACCGTTTTTTTCAAATCAACGATGGAAGCAGAAGCTTTGATGATGCAAGTACACAAAAGTGAATCGGCCGTAATAGCATCTATACGTATGATATCGCCCGGTCAAAAGTACAAAAAGCCACCCGTATGGCTCGTGAAGAGGGTTTCCCTCTCCGACTCACGGTTACACCGGAAGAAGAATAAAAAATCAAGAATAAGATATGGATATACCAAATACCGATTCGGTGAACTACGCTTTCGCTTCTGCGCAGAGCCAAGCGATGCAATATCGGCATGAATTTATCACGCCCGAACACTTATTGAGCGCATTGCTGGAACAAGTTCCTTTTCAAAAAGCATTGGCAGAGTGTTTTTGTACCCCGGAAGAACTGTCCCAGTCCATTTCCGAATATCTGTCGAAAGAAGTGGAACGAGTTCCTCAAGAAATAGAATATGAGTTGGAAATTTCAGGTCAACTCTCCGAGCTGCTGCAATATGCCTATATGACAATCAGCCATTCAAGCGCAGAAGAAATGGATGTTCCTCATCTGGTACAAGGAATGCTTCAACTGGAAGATTCATGGGCCGGCTATCTGCTAAAAGAAACAGTGGGAGAAGATATGCCGGAGTTTCTCAGCTCCCTCATTTCAAATTACGAGCACATGAATCAGTTTCAAGAGGAAACTTCCTCTGAGCAAGAGAAAAGCGAACCTTGGCGCAACTACGTCACCTGCCTCAATGAAGGTCTGCAAGACCGGAATCCGCTTATAGGCCGGAATGTGGAATTGGAACGCACCATTCAAGTTCTCTGCCGCAAAGAAAAGAACAACCCTCTGCACGTGGGTGAACCGGGAGTGGGAAAAACCGCACTGGTCTACGGACTGGCTGCACGTATAGAAGCAGGCAATGTTCCCGAACGCCTCACAGGTTGTCGTATCTACGAACTGGATTTAGGCAACTTATTGGCCGGTACACAATATCGGGGTGAATTCGAGAAAAGGCTGAAAGCATTATGGAAGGAATACGGAAAGAAGGACACGCCATTGTATATATAGATGAAATACATAACCTGATAGGCGCCGGACGGACGGGAGACGGTTCGATGGATGCCTCTAATATGCTCAAGCCTTATTTGGAAGGAGGAGAGATCCGGTTTATCGGTTCCACTACTTACGAAGAATTCAACCGCTATTTTTCACGTAGCAGAGGATTGGTACGGCGTTTCCAACAGATTGACATACAGGAACCCGGAATCGAAGAAACTATCCACATAGTAGAAGGATTAAAAGAAAGGTACGAAACGTTCCATGGAGTAGTTTATGAAGAAGGAGTGATAGCATATGCCGTCACAGCTGCCGCACGGTATATCAGCGACCGTTTTTGCCCGACAAGGCCATCGACCTGGTGGACGAAGCCGGGGCTTATCGTGAAATCCACCCCACAGATACAGAAACACAAACGGTGGACAAAGCATTGATAACCGATATACTGGCACGTATCTGTAAAGTGGATGTACTCGCCATGAAGGAAGAGGACAATGCCACATTAGAAACCTTGCATGAACGCATCAGTGCAAAGATATACGGTCAGGAAGAAGCTGTCTGCCAAGTGGTGGAAGCCGTACAAATGGCCAAAGCCGGGCTACAGGACGAAAACAAACCACTGGCCAGCCTTCTCTTCGTTGGCCCCACCGGAGTAGGAAAGACGGAAGTGGCCAAAGTATTGGCCTCCGAACTAGGTATAGCCCTGCAACGCTTTGACATGAGCGAATATACGGAAAAGCATACAGTGGCCAAACTCATCGGCTCACCTGCCGGATATATAGGTTATGAAGACGGCGGACTGCTGACAGATGCTATCCGCAAAACTCCCAACTGTGTGTTACTGCTTGACGAAATAGAAAAAGCGCATCCTGATATATTCAATATCCTGCTGCAAGTCATGGACTATGCCGTACTGACGGATAACAAAGGACGGAAAGCGGACTGCCGCCATGTTATACTTATCATGACCTCCAATGCCGGAGCACAATTCGCGCACCAAGCCTCTATAGGTTTCAGCGGACAAATTACTGCCGGAGAGGCAATGTTGAAACAGGTTAAGAAAACTTTCAAACCTGAATTCATCAACCGGTTGTCTGCAACAGTCGTCTTCCATGATATGGATTACGGAATGGCTTCTCTCATCCTGAACAAAAAACTCAACGAACTGAAAAACAAACTGTCTGCACGTCATGTAGGAATGGAACTCAGCCCGGAAGCCTATAAGCATCTGCTGAAACTAGGTTTCACCAAAGAATATGGTGCCAGGGAAATGGACAGGATAATTACTTCGCAGCTGAAGCCACTGCTTATGCGTGAAATCCTATTCGGAGCATTAAAAACAGGAGGTAAAGTAAGAGTGACAGCAGGAAACGGAGAATTGAGCTTGCAAGTACTCAAAGAGTAATACCTTTAAATGAATCGGCAACTTCTCCGCAGAGGCAGAGATACGGAGAAGTTCCTACAGAAGATATTATATGAATCCAATAAATAAAAAACAATATGGTCTTTCAACTAACTCAAAAACTTGTTTTTCCCGACCCTCACTATGGCGAACCGGACGGACTATTGGCAGTGGGCGGCGACCTCTCCGTAGACCGTCTCCTCCTTGCCTATTCCAATGGCATATTCCCTTGGTATGCTTTCCGTGAAAAACAGATACAATGGTGGTGTCCCCTGAAACGGTTTGTGATTTTCCCTAACGAGATTCACATTTCTCACTCCATGCGTACTTTTATGAACAAAGAACAATATGGAGTCAGTTTTAACCAGGCATTCCATGAAGTGATTCAAACCTGCGGCAATCTGCGGATGGAAGAAACGGAGCATGGTTGGGCAAAGATATCATGAAAGCTACATCCGCCTGCATGAGCAAGGTTTCGCGACCAGCGTGGAAGTATGGGAAGAATCTTGTCTGGTCGGCGGACTCTATGGAGTCACTTTGGGAAAGTGTTTTTTCGGCGAAAGCATGTTTTCTCTAGTCCCCAATGCATCGAAACTGGCGCTTATCTATCTGGCACAAACATTTCAGGAGTTGGGAGGAACCTTGATTGATTGTCAGTTTGAAACCCCACACTTAAAGTCAATGGGTGGAAGGTATATAGACTATGAGGAGTATATGAGGTATGTGCAGGAACCTCTTGAATCTCTGTAAAGTCTTTGTTTACCGATTTTGATTATCAAATCATCAGTCAAAAATAAAATATAGGATACAAAGCTGAGATTATCAAATATATTTGCTAGCTTTGTTTTCGACATTACAAACAGAGCTATTTACCCAACTCAAAAACAAACATGAAAAAGATATTCTACTGTTTTTTACTACTTACCTTCTTTGTCTTGTCTTGCTCCAAAGAAGAGGCCGATATGGATGGTAGCCAAAATAAAGAAACAGAAAATAAAGAGATCAAAATTATATTAGAAGCAGAAACAAGTTCTCAAAACATATTTGCTCCTATTGTATTCTACCAATCTTTTGATTTTGGTAAAGATGCACCTTGTCTAAGCGAAGTGTATGATTCCATAGTGTGGAAATCATCTCATTCCCCAAATAGCTTTAAAGTATTCAGTCATTCAAATTATGCCAGATATGTGGAAACAACATTTTTCAAATGGGCACATGTTTATTATTCACCCGGCACATACAAGACTTATCTGCTAGGTTACAAAAACAATGAAATAATCTATAGTAGTGATACAATATCCATTGATATCACAAATAAAAAAGATTTCCTTGCTTTCAATTGGAAAGACGTAACCGACTCCGATTTTACCACAGGCTATGCAAATAATCTGGACGGATATTATCTGAGTACGCAAACCCATATCCATCAAGGTGTCCCATCTGTTATGCTGTATGCCAAAAATGAGAAATATGAAAAAGGGGGATCTATGAAAAGCAAACAAATACTGTATAACTACATAAATTCATTTTTCTCACTCCCTAATTATACCGCAACCTCAGACGAGTCTTTGAGAAAAGAATTCAGCACTATATTTTCATTTCAAGAGAAGAATGCCATTCCACTAAACATTTGGCTTACCCCCAAAGCTAAAATTGTACTCCTCAGAAAAGATTTCAAGGGACTAGAGAGCGAATACAAAATTTATGCCGAACCAGGAGATTTGATTTAACCTGCAAAACACAATTGTTTAACTAATGAAACATCAACTCTGTATATAGCTACATTCAACGAATAGCACTACCAATCCAAACTATTTGGCTATTTTGACGGATCTTAAATAAGATTTGTTACAGAGTTTTATACCCTTATTATTAATCCACACAGATTGTGCACCATCCCTAAACCGATAAGTGCATAAGCATGGTTATACATTAAGTTAAACAATGAATTATACATATAAACAAATATGGCTCATCAACCTTCCTGTAATGATGAGCGTTTTAATGGAGCAATTAATCAACATTACCGATGCCGTCTTTCTGGGCCATGTCGGTGAAGTGGAACTTGGCGCATCTGCTTGGCAGGAATATATTATCTGGCAACTTATATGCTAGGCTTCGGTTTCAGCATAGACTACAAGTCATGATTGCCCGCAGGAATGGAGAACAGAACTATGCAGAAACAGGACGTACCTTCTTTCAAGGACTATTTTCCTTTCCGGACTAGCACTCTCTTTATGTTTGTTGATACAGGGCCTTTCCCCCTTCCTTTTGAAACAATTAATTACCTCACCGGAAATCTATCAGGCTGTAACGGACTATCTGGACTGGCGCAGTTTCGGACTTTTATTTTCATTTCCCTTTCTGGCACTCCGGGCTTTCTTTGTGGGAATAATAAAGACCAGGTCCTTATCTTGGGCCGCAATAGCAGCCGTACTTATCAACATCCCTTTCAATTACCTGTTAATATTTACCTTAAAATTTGGGATAGCAGGATCGGCAATAGCCTCAACGCTAGCAGAAATGGGATCGTTAATCATTCTCCTTATCCATATGTGGAGAAAGATTGATAAAAACAAGTATGGACTGCAACCGATATTTGATGGAAAGCTATTGAAAAGACTGTTTTACCTGTCCGTATGGAGCATGCTGCATTCTTTTATCAGTATGGCGCCGTGGTTCCTGTTCTTCATCGCCATCGAACATTTAGGAAAGATGGAACTGGCCGTTTCCAACATAACCCGCAGCGTTTCCACCCTCTTTTTTTGTGATTGTCAGTTCTTTAGGAGCCACCAACGGTTCCTTGGTAAGCAATCTTTTAGGAGCCGGACAACAAAAAGGTGTTTTTCCTATCTGCCACAAAATCATCAAAATGGGATATGCCATCGGTTTTCCGCTGGTAGGAGTCGCATTGTTTTGTGATTATTGGATTATCGGATTTTACACCAACAACGAAACACTGGTGCAACACACTGTCCCCCCTTTCATCGTCATGCTGTTCAATTATATATTCGCAGTACCCGGATATGTCTACATCAGTGCCGTCACCGGAACCGGAAAGACAAAAATTGCCTTTATTTTCCAAGTGGTTACCATTATGGTATATCTTCTTTATCTTTACTGGCTGAGCCACTGTGTACATGCACCTTTAGCGTATATATGACAACCGAATATCTGTTTGTCATCATGTTGGGAATACAATCTGTCATTTACTTGAAAAGGAAGCATTACTAAGTTCCTTGCTACCCCCTTTCTCCCGATTCATTCCGGCAATAAATAGTTATTTATAACTATCTTCAGTTTGAAAGCTTTTCTCTACTTTTGCAAACCAACTATAAAAGACAGCGTATGAATATTTTCGACATTGCCAAACAGAATCAGGAAAAAGCCTGGCAAGTTATCAAAAACACGAACATCATCCAGATATGGGAAGATGCCGGTGCAAAAATTAATCTGGTAGGTTCACTCAGAACAGGGCTACTGATGAAACATAGGGACATTGATTTCCATATTTATTCATCAGCCTTAAACCTGACGGACAGCTTTCAGGCAATGGCCAGACTAGCAGAGAATCCGTCCATCAAAAGAATAGAATGCGCTAATCTGCTGCATACTGCCGAAGCCTGTATCGAATGGCATGCATGGTATCAAAATGAAGAAAATGAACTTTGGCAGATGGATATGATTCACATCCGGGAAGGTTCACGTTATGACGGTTATTTTGAAAAGGTAGCCCAACGCATTTCGGAAATTATGACCGATGAAATACGGGAAACTATTCTAAGATTAAAATATGAAACACCGGAAACCGAGAAAATCATCGGAGTGGAGTATTATCAGGCAGTCATCCGGGATGGGGTGCGGGATTATAGCGGATTTAAGGAATGGAGAAAGCAACATCCTGTTACAGGAGTAGTAGAATGGATGCCTTGACCCGATGAAATCGGGCATCAGCTTAACAGCCCCGACTCCTGTCCTAGGCGTATTGCCTCCAAAGAGTTTTGTACTCCCAGCTTACGCAACAGATTTTGCCGGTGAATATGGACGGTATGAATACTGATACATAATTTATCGGCAATTTCTTTGCTTAAGAATCCTCGTTGGATAAGGCGTAATATCTCCATTTCACGTCCGGTAAGACCGAAAGCCGGATTCATTATCACCACACCGGGTGAAAACATTTCTCCATTTCTCAGATTCAGCACAGTACATTCCACCTGTTCTGATTCTTTCTGACCGGGAGCCATACTCATATTCCCTATAATGAGCCATGCTTTTCCGTCATGGCTCTGTTCCAAAACTTGATGCCTGCTTGTTACACGCACATAGTTGCCACGAGCATTGAGTATACGGAAACTATACACATTACAATAGTCATTCCGATGTTCAAAAGGCTGGTTATAAATGAACTTCCCCAGCCTGACTTGCAAGTCTTCCAATTGGGAACGATCATGCGGATGAATACGTGACTCCAGATAATCACCCTGTTTTTCCAATGTTTCTATCTTGTGCCTGTCATACCCCAACCAATCGACAAAACCCGTAGAAGCATACGCATAACATCCTTTATATACATCCACCACGAAAGAACAGCCGCCATTGATTCTGGACAACTTCTGGAGCATGGATTTATCCCGTTCCCATACCGCATAATCCATGTTTTTGCAAGACAAATGTTGCTTTGCCCACAATTCCTCACGGGTGACATTTGTTACACTCATATTCTTACTCTTTATCAAAGTGGTACTTCAAGAAGATAGATCTTATCAGCCTACTCACTTACTTTTTTCAAAGTAAAACAGTCTATATCTGGAGCCCAGCAAAATGAGCTTCCCATACGTATCTTATTATTCCCTGCTTTCAAATGCACCGGAACAGTAATCGAAGCTATCTTTTGAGTCTCATCCGCCGACAGCGAATCAAGAAGAATCCTTTTTTCGTTATTCACACAGACTTCCAGCTTACGGTCTGCTTTAGGCACATAGCGGATAGTCATTTCATATTCACCGCCCTGCTCGCTGTACACCTCTTTCCATTCTGCAAAATTCTCTTTCCGCCCTCCCAGATAACTTACCTTCATGCCTCCGGATGCTTCATGTAACGGAGCATATACGATGCTTTTCGGAGTCTTTCCCAAATCATTGAAACAAGGCAGATAAGCCCATTCCGCTTCATAAACAGTCGCTTCCAATCTCTTCTCGGACTCCATACGTAAAATCAGCACACTATGGGGAGGTAATTCTCGATTCAGAACACCCCCTTTTATCTCCGGTAAATCCTGCTGTTTCACCAGATCGCGTGCCTTAACCTTTCCTCCTAATTCCAAAATATTCATCGGAACTGTAAAGCTACAAATCGTATCCGAAGGATTGTATAAAGCAACCGCACGTACATTACCACGCTTTCGTTCTATATCCTTCACCAACACATACCCTTCATTTTCATGCTGAACTACGTATGCCTGCAATCCTAAAGGGTCTTGGTTCAAAGCTATCAGTTCTTTATTTTTCAACAGTTTTAATGACGTCTCCGGAATGGTTGTCAGATCACATCCTATCAACAAAGGTGAACTCATGATACACCACATTCCAAAATGTACCTCTTCCTCTTCAGGTTTTAGCCCTCGACCTATCTCCAACATATCCATATCATTATAATGACCTTCTCCCGCATAGGCAGACAGATAAAGATTTTTATCGATGATATATTTTACTGATCCCCACTCCGGGCGGATATCCGCACTGATTCGCCATGAACGAGCAAGGTTTCTAGCCCAAGTACCCGGGAAAGCCCATCGACAAATATTAATAGAAACATGTCCGCAACCCAGATTATCTATAGCCTGGCGTATTTCGGTATATCGTTTTTCTTCTTCCAGATTCAATTCCTGACCGGCTCCGCAATAATCAATCTTGATAAAATCAAATCCCCACTCTTTAAAATACAACGTGGCATCCTGAAATTCATGTCCGTACAAACCGGAACCTATGCCGTTCATATCTTTATCCCAAATGGAACCACAAGTATTGCTTCCCGCATCCGAATAAATGCCGGCTTTCAATCCTAAAGAATGAATATGATCCGCTACTCCCTTCAATCCATTCGGGAAACGCTCGGGATGTGTTTGCATCACTCCTTTTTCATCCCGCCATCCAAAAAAACCGTCATCTACATTCACATAGGAATAGCCTACTTCTTTCAGTCCTTTTTGCACCATAGCATCTGCTTGCCTTATTATTAAGGTGTCATTGATATGAACCCGATAGGTATTCCATGAGCTCCACCCCATAATAGGAGATTCAAAAACAGTCGTATTTTGGGCGAATACGCCGGAACATAGACCGAAAGCTAAAGTCAAAAACAAATTTCTCATATTCATTAATTCTCATTTTTACTTAAAGAAATCATCAAGAAGGTATATCTTATGATCCTAATGGTTAACAGGAAAATAAAATCAGTTTTATCATGTAGGGAGCAAAGATAACGAAAAACTCTTACCTCCCTATATACTTTCACAAAAAATATTCGGCTGGTAGGATGTTAGCATTATAATCCGAGAATAGAATTTGACCCATAAAATAGGGTACCCGTATTTGTTCTGGCTTTATCTCTAAAAAAACAGAAAGCCACTAATTATTAGCGGCTTATCCTTTACAGTGTCGGAATGAGCGACTCGAACGCCCGACCCCTACGTCCCGAACGTAGTGCGCTACCAACTGCGCTACATTCCGTTTCTGTTTTGCGAGTGCAAAGGTAAAGCATTTTTTTGAAATCAAAAAGAATTTCATAGAAAATTTGCAAAAAATTTGTAGAATCAAAAAATATGCCTACCTTTGCAACCGCAAACAAGAAACAATAGTTTCTGAGAGGTGTTCTATTACAAAGTGAAAAGCTCTACCGATAACCATTTTGGTGCCATAGCTCAGTTGGTAGAGCAAAGGACTGAAAATCCTTGTGTCCCCGGTTCGATTCCTGGTGGCACCACTTGAAAAAGCTTTTCACTCTTGAAATCCCCTGAAATTCAGCAATTTCAGGGGATTTTTTATTTCTGTCACCCACAAAAAAATGCAGATTTAAGAATTTAAAAATGTCCCATTCGGTGGTTTTTCACACCCCCTTTTAAAAAACCACCACCAGCTTTATACTTCACTTATTTTCAACTATTTACAAAATCATCTTTCAGGCGCTAAAGAGTACTTTTGCAGACCTGCTTGAATGTGGTGAAAAAGAGATCGGACGAAAAGAAAAAAACGCCGTATCCCGGAAATATAAATTTCCAAAGGAAGTTCCGTTTTTCCTATTCCGATGGTTTTCCCGGAAAATTCGGTGGTTTTCATATCCTTCAAATAAAAAAACCACCGAAAAGACGTCCCTTCCACCCCTTTCCAGTTGACAAAGTAAAACATGTCCAACAACTAAAAGGAAACGAGTATGAAACAAGGAACAATGAACATCCTGTTCTTCATTCTGAAGACAAAACTTCTGAAAAACGGTGAGGCACCCATTCTTATGCGTATAACCATTGACGGGCATTACGAAGAGGCCAGAATACAGCGAAGCGTTCTGCCAAAACAATGGGATTCCGCCAAAGGATGCAGCAAGGGAAAGGACAGGACTGCCAAAGAACTGAACGCCTACATCGCAGAACTCAGTGCTCTGGCTTTTCAGAAGCACAAGGAACTGATGCTCGAACTTGCACTGATCACGCCCAAACTTCTTCTGAAACGGGTATTCGGAAAAGAGACGGAAATGCGTACCCTGCTCGGTACAATGAACGAAGAAATAGAAAAATGAAAAAGGCAGTAAACATAGATTACGCGCCTGTAACCATCAACCGTTACATCAACGTGATGAAAAAGCTGCAAAAGGCCATTCCTGACTTTTACGGAAAAGAAGACATTACGTTCCATGAATTGAATTCCGATTTTATTGCCACGTTTGACCTTTTCCTAAAAACGGAAGCCGGCCTTTGCCGGAACACCATTGTCCGTTATATGAAATGCTTCAAGCGTATTACAAACATGGCCCTGGCCAAAGAATGGATGCGCAAGGACCCGTTCTACGGATACAAGATGGCGCAGGACGAAACCGATCCCGTATTCCTGACCTATCCGGAACTGAAAAGTATCATGGAGAAAGAATTCACCATCCCCCGGCTGGCACTGGTACGCGACATCTTTGTCTTTGCCGCCTTCACCGGGCTGGCCTTCGCCAATGTGTCCACACTGACAAAAGACAACCTCGTGCAGGACAACAACGGTGACTGGTGGATCAGAAAAGGACGTGTAAAACTGGAGCGCAGACACCGGGCATCTTCTGTCTGCAACATCCCCCTGCTGCCGGTTCCGCTTGCCATCCTCAAAAATACGAGGAACATCCCATATGCCGAAAAAAAAGCCTCTGCCTGCCTGTCATATGCAATCAACGCATGAACAGTTATTTGAAGGAAATCGCTGACCTGTGCAATATCAGGAAGAACCTGACCACACACACGGCGAAACATAGTAAAATCTATATCTAACTGATAAACAATTATTTATAATATATCATTCTATTTATAGGTAACGATTTAGAAACGAGCGAATTACTATATTCTGTTTTCTTTTGCATTAATCAAAGAACGATTTTAACGCTGCAAATATACATTTAGCCAGCGATAAAAGCAAGTGTTTCCTGCCGCATAAACATCTCAAAACCAGCTATGGACGAAGGAGGCTGATTCCACGCCTCCCCCTATCCAATGAGTAAAGCATTTTCCTTCCAGCAAAAAGCGGCATTACATTCTCCTTTTTTTATATTTAGTCATTACAAGATTCTTATTCTCTGAAATACAATATTTTGCGTAAACAGGCAAGTGATTGTATCTGATAATTTTGCATCCTGTAAAATTTTAAATCAGAGAGTTTATGGCTACAGTAAAAGTCAAGTTTAGACCCTCCTCCGTGGACGGCAGAGAGGGTACGGTTTATTATCAAGTGATTCACGGACGTGTGGCAAGGCAGATCAACACTTCCTACAAGTTGTTTCCAGCCGAGTGGAGCAAGCGGCATTCCCGGATTGTCATCACGCCATCCGATGAGGACAGGCGACAATATCTATTGCTATTGGATAAAAGAATAGCGGAGGATACCGACCGGCTGGAGAATGTTATCACGGTCCTGAGACGGAAGGGAGGCACTTTCACCGCTGATGACGTAACCTCCGCTTTTCACGGAGAGCATCGCGGGCTTTTCTTTCTTGTTTTTATGCGGGAAGTAATAAATGGCCTGAAGTATCTGGAAAGTACGAACCGTTGAGACCTATAACTCCGCGCTCAACAGTTTCATGCGATTTATGGGTGGGAAGGACGTGCCGCTCAGGGATATGGATTTCGATCTGATAATTGCATACGAAGCATGGCTGAAGTCTAAAGAAATCTCCATGAACACGATATCCTTTTACATGCGTATTTTGCGTGCCACCTACAACCGTGCCGTGGAGAAGGGACTCGTCACCCAGCGCTTCCCCTTCAAACATGTCTATACGGGAGTCGAGAGGACAACGAAGCGGGCCGTCCCCCTGCGTGTGATAAAACAGCTCAGGACGTTGGACCTGTCACTGCATCCGGCCAAAAGATTTGCGAGGGACATGCTGCTTTTCAGTTTTTATACGAGGGGGATGTCCATGGTCGATATGGCATTCTTAAGGAAGAAGGATCTTGCTAACGGTATCCTCACGTACCGGCGGAAGAAAACCGGTCAACAACTTTTTGTAAAATGGGAGCCGTGCATGCAGGAGATCGTGAGCCGTTACAATGTTTCCGAGTCCCCGTACCTTCTTCCCATCATCGTCAGGCCGGGTATGGATGAGAGGAAGCAATATATCAATGCCTCCCATCGTATCAACAGATATTTGAAGGCCATTGGGAAAGAGTTGGGCTTGTCCGTTCCCCTGACCCATTACGTCGCGCGCCATTCCTGGGCCAGCGCAGCCGGAGTAAGAATATTCCGATCTCTGTAATCAGCGAAGGTATGGGACATGATTCGGAAAACACTACAAGGATCTATCTGGCCTCATTGGACACAACCACTATAGATAAAGCGAATAGTCTGATTCTAAAGTCCTTATGCAGGGAGTAGCATGTTGAGCGAATGGACGCTCTCTTTTCAAGAGATGAATTTCTTGATGCAAAATTACATAAAATATAGAAAAACACACCATTAATGATAAAAAATATGTTCCATACCCCAAAAAACGGTTAAGTGAAAAGAGGCATTTGTTGAGCAAAAGCAGATTGTATAAAGCAGAACAGTATAAAAATCGCTTGATATTTAAATAATTAGATTAATAATTACAAGGTAACCCATCTCTTGAAAAGAGAAGTGCAAAAAAGGAACTTTCTAAACAAGGAATACTTGTTCAGGGAATAGTCATGGAGCGGGAATGTTCAAGGATGATAATTAATGTTGAGCAAGAATTATGGTCTCTCCGTAAGAGATGAATAACATGGTGCAAAATTACATAAAATATTGAAAACGACTACAAAAATGAGCAAAAAAGATAATACGGAATGGTATGATTCCTGAAGCTGCAAAACGATTTGTTGAGCAGATAGGATTTGATGAGAAATCAAAGTCTTTATTATCAGGCTGTTTTGTTCATAGATGTCATGTTATTCATCTCTTACGGAGAGAAGTGCAACAAGAACAGGCGCAAACTCGCCTGAAAGTCTGCCCGATGTAAGGGCGGACAGACGTCAGTTTCTGATGAGAACGAAACAATGGAACAAGAACGGGAAGAAATCCCGAACTTTTACGAACTATATTTGTAACTGCTTGATTGGTAGAGAAATTTACAATCGTGCAGGATTGATAATATTGTCCTGAAGCGAAATAATGGCATTCCAAGAGAATGAGGAAGAGGTACGGTGGTTCGTGATGCGCGACCTGAAAAGGACGAACGCAAAACTGCCCGCCTATAAACTGCTTGATGGGAAGAAGATGGAAGTCTTTGTCCCTATGAATGGCACTTGGTCACCCGTAAGGTGTGCGTGTCCGTGAGGAGGTACCGTTCATACAAGACCTGCTCTTCGTGCATGAGACACGGAAGAACCTTGACGCTGTTGTGAAAAAGACCCCGACCCTTCAGTTCCGTTGGTTACGCAACACTTGGCGGGAGCCGATGGTCGTTGTCGACGCGGACATGGAACGTTTCATCCGTGCCGTGAATGCCACCGAATCCCCCAAATATTACCTGCCGGAAGAGATAACCCCTGCCATGTACGGACGTAGGATCCGCATCGTGGGCGGACCGCTTAACGAATACGAGGGAAGCCTGCTCACGACACGGGGGTCCAAGGTCAAACGCCTGCTCGTCGAACTGAAAGGATTTCTTGCTGTGGGGGTGGAGGTCGATCCTGAGTATATACAACTTATCTGACAGAACTGCCTATGGCTTTCATTTCCAATCTTTCCGCTCCTTCTTTATTCTGGACAGTCAATTCAATTCTGGTATTTATCGTGTGCGCGCTTTCCGCAGGGGTGCTTATTCCCCTGATCCTTTTGATTTCCTTCTGCAGGAACCTGTTTGACATGCCCGACGAGCGCAAGATCCACCAGGGAGTCGTTCCCCGTCTGGGCGGTATCGCCTTCAAGTCGGTCGTGTTCTTTTCCGTGGCGTTACTGCCTGGTATGTGCCAGTTCTGAGCTACGGCAACATGCTGGATAGCTGTGAATATATGGTTGACCCGGAAAATAAATCGAATCAACAAGAAACTATAGTTTTTAAGAATTACAATGAAGTTTTACAAAATCATTATTGTGGCAGCATCTGTCTTTGCCTTAGTCGCATGCTCCACATCCAAGGAAATCTCTTACTTCCAGGATCTGCGTCCCGGTGAGAGCGAGTTAATGCTTGCCGTACCGATGGAAATCAAGATCCAACCGAAAGACAAGTTATCTATTTTGGTCAACAGCCAGGATTTGAGGCTGACCAACCTGTTCAACCTTCCGATCGTCAGCCAGCAAGTGGGACAGGACAGTTCATTGGGGACAAACCGGGGACTGTCCGGTTATACGGTGGACTCCAAGGGTGATATCGACTTCCCCGTGCTGGGGAAACTCCACGTGCAAGATATGACCCGTGAGGAAGTCGCGGTCTATATAAAAAAGGAGTTACAATCGCACGACCTCATCAAGGATCCCGTAGTCACGGTTGAGTTCATGAACCTGAGCGTGAATGTCATGGGTGAGGTGAACCGTCCCGGACGTTACAATATCGACAAGGATCACCTCACCATCCTCGACGCCTTGAGCCAGGCCGGTGACCTGACCATATATGGTAAACGCGAGAAAGTCCTGGTGTTGCGTAACGAGAACGGCAAGCAGCGTGTCTATGGCATTAACCTTTGTTCCGCCGACCACCTCTATTCCTCGCCGGTCTATTACCTGCAACAGAATGACGTGGTGTATGTCGAACCTAACGACACCAAGGCACGCCAGTCCACGGTTAACGGCAATAACGTACGCAGCACCTCATTCTGGATTTCCTTGGCATCCCTGCTGACTACCATCAGCGTATTGATATTCAAATAATAAAATCATCATTATTGTTAGTTCCTCATTCAAGAAATGGTAACCCAACAAAGAAATACACCCGTACAAAGTCCGCAGGACTTCATCCGAATACAGGATTTATTTTACCTCTGCCTCGGAAAATGGCATTGGTTTGTGGTCTCATTAGCCGTCTGTCTCGGCATTGCTGTCTGGTACCTGCTCACTACACCGCCGGTATACACCCGTTCCGCCTCCATCCTCATCAAGGACGATTCCAAAGGGAAGTCCGCCTCCACCGATATGGAGACGTTCTCCGATTTCGGCCTGTTCACAAGTAATACCAATGTGAACAACGAGATGGGCACGTTGCAGTCACCCGACCTGATGCGGGAAGTGGTCTCACGCCTGCATTTGGACATGGATTATAAAGTATCCGGACGCTTCCACCGCCAGACGGTCTACGGACGGCAGCTCCCCATCAGCGTCAGCATCAGCGACCTGCCTGAGGACGAATCCGCTACGTTCACCTTGCAACTGTCGAAAGGTGGCAAGGTCACTTTATCCGACATTGAGCGGAATGGCGAGAGCGTCGGTGAGATGGAATTGAAAGGGAATCTGGGCGATACCATACCAAGTGGGATCGGGAAAATCGTCGTCATTTCGACCCCTTATTATACGGACGATACGGAGACCTTGTTATATGTGTCACGCCTGCCATTCGGAGAAGCCACCTCCACTTACAGTGCCGACTTGGTCGTGTCGCAGATCGACGAGAAATCCAACATCATCACCTTGTCATTCAAGGATGTCTCCACCCAACGTGCGGAGGACGTGCTGAACACCCTGATAGCTGTCTACAACGAGAACTGGGTGAGGGACAAGAACCAGATAGCCATTAGTACCTCGAAGTTCATCGACGGCCGTCTCGGTGTGATCGAGGGCGAATTGGGCAACGTGGACGATGACATCTCCTCCTACAAGAGCGAGCATCTGCTGCCCGACGTACAGGCCGCCGCCAACATGTACATGGCGCAGGCAAGCGAGGCGAAAGCAGCCATCAAGGAACTGGACAACCAGGTCTACATGGCACGCTATATACGTAACTATTTGACGAACAAAAGTAACAGTTCTCAGTTGCTTCCCGCCAATTCCGGCATAGACAATCCGGGCATCGCCACACAGATTAGCGAGTACAACAGCAAACTGTTGGAGCGCAACAGCCTCGTGTCGCACAGTAGCGAGAAGAACCCGTTAGTGTGGAGATGGACGCTTCCCTCTCCGCCATGCGGAGCGCGTTGCTCACCTCCATCGACAACCTGCTGGTTACCCTAAATGCCCAGATAAAGAGCCAGCGGGGCTACAGCGGGCAGGCAACCTCGCAGATTGCCTCCAACCCGCAGCAGGCCAAGTACCTGCTATCGGTAGAACGGCAGCAGAAGGTGAAGGAGTCACTTTATCTTTACCTGTTGCAGAAACGTGAGGAGAACGAGCTCTCACAGGCGTTCACCGCCTACAATACCCGCATCATCACCATGCCGGGCGGAAGCATGATACCCACTGCACCGATAAAGAAAAATATCCTGCTCGTGGCGTTCGCCCTCGGACTGCTTGTCCCGATAGTCATCATCTTCATCCGCGAGAACATGAACACCGTTGTCCGTGGCCGTAAGGATCTGGAAAATATGACTGCTCCCTTCGTGGGAGAGATACCGCTTGCCTTCCAGAAGAGCAAATGGTACAGCCGCAAAGCGAAGACAAAAGAGGAGATATGCGCAATCGTGGTTAAAGAAAAGAGCCGCAATGTCATCAACGAGGCGTTTCGTGTGGTACGCACCAATCTGGAGTTTGTCGTAGGCAAGGAACGGGAGTCGAATGTCATCATGCTCACCTCGGCCAATCCGGGTAGTGGCAAGACCTTTATCACGTTCAACCTCGCCACCAGCCTCACTATCAAGGGCAAGCGAGTGATTGCCATCGACCTTGATTTGCGTAAAGGTTCGCTCAGCGGGTATGTGGGCAGACCGAAAGAAGGCATCTCCAATTACCTTATCGGAGAAACAAAGACCTGGCAGGAAATCGTCCGCAAACCTGCGGACGATGCCAAGCTGGACATCATCCCCGTAGGCATGATACCACCCAACCCTACCGAACTGCTGTTCACAGAACGGTTGGAGCAACTGATAAACGACCTGCGTAAGGAATATGACTACATCTTCATCGATTGCCTCCAGTGGAAATCGTGGCCGATGCCGCCATCATCAATAAACTGGCAGACATCACTCTGTTTATTATCCGTGCAGGATTGCTCGACCGGGGCATGTTGCCAGAGATAGAAAGGTTCTATACAGACAAGAAATACAGTAATATGTCGGTTGTCCTAAACGGTACGGACGGCGGTAACGGACGTTACGGATATAAGTATGGTTACAAGTATGGTTACCATTACGGTTATGCCGGATATACCAAGGAAGAATACTGAAAATCCATTCTTCATCATTCATTCTTAATTCTTCTTTGTCTTCGTGTGGTCTTTTAATAAGCGCATCAGTCTGAAGGATAGTGGAATCTTTCAAGGCTTTACTGATTGGCACTGTCACCTGCTTCCCGATGTGGATGACGGTGTGCAGACGATAGACGAATCCCTGCAACTCCTCTCCTTTTATGAGCAGTTGGGAATCAAAGAGGTTTGGCTAACACCACACGTCATGGAGGATATGCCGAACACGACAAAAGAGTTGAAAGAAAGATTCATGGAATTAAAGGCTACCTATCGGGGAAGCATTATGCTTTATCTTGCCACCGAGAATATGCTTGACAATCTGTTTGAAGAACGTCTGGCGAAGAACGATGTACTGCCTTTGGGCAAGGACGGAAAACATTTATTAGTGGAAACCTCTTATTTCAATCCTCCGATGGGATTGAACAACATCCTGCTCCGCATCAAGACAAAAGGCTATATTCCCGTACTGGCACATCCCGAACGGTATGTATATATGGATGAAAACGATTACAGGCAATTGAAAGGATTGAATGTAAGACTTCAACTCAACCTTTTTCGTTAGTCGGCGCATATGGTATTGGGATAAGGAAGAAAGCCGAATGGTTGCTGAGAAACAGTTTCTATGACTTGGCTGGTAGCGATACCCATTGCCATTCAATTTGGAAAGAAGCAATTACAAAAAAAATACAGGAAAATTTGTCGGATAAATTGAGGCGTTTTTTGTGAGTACATTCCTCAAAATAAGAATACCAATAGAACAGCAATGGTACTCGTCACACAAGAAATAATAGAGTTTTTTTATATTTATGGAAACCAATAGCATTCTAACCAATGAGTATAGTAATAATGGATACCAAATTCACTTGTACCGTGGAGAGATGACAGGTATGTGGTATGCATATGGTTATTCGGCGTATGGCTTACGGTTATTTGGCAAGAGCAATGGTTATAACAGTATACGGGGATATTCCAAAAGTCTTCAAATGCCGTGTACAATTACTTCCAATGAATCGGTCATACCGTTGTTGCAGAATGCCATCGAAGTTGCTTCACAGACGGACACTTATATAAGTCTGCGGATGCCTGATGCCATAAATACAGACGCATATACAAAATGGGTAAACAAGCTGAAAGATGGTATTAGCAACAATGATGAAATAATAGTAACTACACATGTAAGCAAATACGTACCCAAAGACAGTTTCATTCCTGACGGGATGTCCGCATTTGCGCGCAATGTCAAACGCATCGGAGATTCATATTGTCATTGATTGCATTGGTTGTTTTTTCTCCGTTATTCTTGATTTGTTATATTGCCATTCGCCGGGAAGATGGAGGAAGTGCTATTTTCAAGCAAGAACGTATCGGTAGGTTTGGCCGCCCGTTTTATATCTATAAGTTCCGTTCCATGTGTCTGGATGCCGAAAAGTTTGGACCGCAGCTTAGCCATAGCGGGGGTGACAACGATCCCCGTTTGACAAAGACAGGCCGTTTCATCCGTGCACACCATTTGGACGAGCTGCCCCAGCTCTACAACGTACTGCGTGGCGATATGGCATTCATAGGGCCACGTCCCGAACGCAAGTTCTATATCGACCAAATACTTGAGCATGATGCGCGATACACTTATCTTTACCAGATCCGTCCGGGTGTAACCTCATATGCCACGCTGTACAACGGCTATACGGACACAATGGAAAAGATGTTGCGTCGTCTGGAGTACGACCTTTACTATTTAGGACACCGTTCGTGGCTGTTCGACTTCAAGATTCTGCTCAACACGTTCTGTTCCATCGTGTTTGGCAAGAAGTTCTGAAAATAAAGATGAAAAATAAAACTTACTATTTAATCGGATGGAAACTAAAAAAAGAATAGAGTTTATAGATTTGGCAAAAGGAGTATGTATTTTATTGGTCATAATGATGCATACAGATGTGAATGTTGATTTTCCGGGGCTGCGGGGAATGCGTATGCCTCTTTACTTTATTTTGTCAGGCTTGTTTTTCAAAGATTATGGAGGATTTCTCAATTTGCTGGTAAAGAAAGCCAATAAAATACTGATACCATTCCTGTTTTTCTATTTGGCCAGTTATAGCATTTTTTATTTGATAGGCTGGCTATCTCCCGATATTATTAAAAGCAAGGCAACCGGTATATCCGATTTATTCACACAACGTCAATTGTTTAATGGACCTATCTGGTTCTTACTTGCTTTGTTTTGAGCTAATTTGATGTTCTGTTTCATTTCGTTAAAGATAAAAAACGAGTGGCTACGGGGAGTCCTTGTTTTCGGAATAGGTGGAATCGGGGTATTGCTGGGTACATATCATCTATTCCTTCCTTGCTATATAGACAGTGCCATGAGTGCTTTGCCGTTTTTCTATTGCGGCTACCTTTTGAAAAAGACGCCTTTGCTTTACCCTAACATTTATGACAAATACAATGCCCTATGGATAGTATTGTTTTATGGAGTGGCTTTGTGCATAGCCCGATGGTTTGATGACCCATATATTCATTTTAGCACGAATAGTATAATCGGCAATTGGATTTTAGGTATCATACTATCTTTATCCGATGTAATGGCCGTCTTGTTTTTATGCAAAACCATCAAACACATACCCTTTGTCAGTTACTTTGGCAGATATTCTATTATCCCGCTTTGTACACATCATTTGGTTTATCTCCCTCTGAAATATATATTAATCAGATTTAATATTTCTGGGGGGGGGATTTTACCTATATTCACAATATTAATCTGTTGGGCTTGTATCCCTCTGTGTCTGAAACTTATTCCTTGGTTTATTGCCCAAAAAGATTTGCTACCCAATCCGATGCCGATTAGAACAAAATAGTAGATACAATCAATGCCATGGCTGTTAACCAATTGAAGGCGGGAGCTGCCTTATCCTATATATCCATAGGATTAAATAATATAATAGGGTTATTGTACACTCCCTATATGCTGCGTATGATGGGACAAAATGAATACGGATTGTATTCGTTGGTCGCATCGGTGGTGGCCTACCTGACAGTACTCGATTTAGGCTTTGGCAATGCCATTGTGAGATATACCGCCAAATTCCGTGCGGAAGCAAAAACGAAAGAGCAGTATGAGATGTTCGGGATGTTCCTTGTCTTGTATTGTGCCATCGGCTTGGTTGCTTTAGGGCAGGATTCGGATTATATCTTCACATAGATACTCTGTTTGGCGATACCATGTCGCCCGAAGAATTGGGAAAGGTACGGGTCATGATGCTGCTCATGGTATTTAATATTGCTTTCACCTTCCCTATGAGTATATGGGGAGCTGTTATCAATGCCTATGAAAAGTTTGTCTTTCCTAAAGCAATCAATATTACACGGATTGTCTTGAACACTGTGATAATGGTGGTATTACTTGAATTTAGGCTACAAAGCAGTAGCAATGGTAGTGCTGATTACCCTGTTCAATATGGTTACACTCATCATCAATGCATGGTATTGCAAATATAGACTTTGCATACATGTAAAGTTTGTCCGATTTAAATGGGGATTTTTGAAAGAAGTCAGCATCTATTCGTTCTGGCTTTTCCTCAATGCCATTATGGACCGTATTTATTGGAGTACCGGACAGTTTGTATTGGGAATGTTTAAAGGAGCCATGGTTGTGGCAGTATATGCCATTGCGATACAGTTACAAGGCATTTACATGAGCTTCAGCACGGCTATATCCGGTGTTTTTTTACCAAGAATCACTTCTATGGTGACGAAAGGAAATGATGAGAAAGCAATATCAGACATTTTTATCCGTATCGGACGTATTCAATATATTGTCATGGCGTTCATACTGTCCGGCTTTATTGTATTTGGCAGACCCTTTATCCATTTATGGGCGGGGACAAACTATGATGATGCTTATTGGATAACCTTATTGTTTTTCGTTCCACTTACTGTTCCTTTGATACAGAATGTGGGCATTTCCATTCTACAAGCACGTAATCAATTGAGATTTCGTTCGTTACTATATGTAATAATAGCCATTGCCAGTTTGGGCATATCCATTCCTTTGGCTAAAGAATATGGCGGGATAGGCTGTGCCATTGGTACGGCATTGGCCTTGACCGCCGGTCAAATAGTGGCGATGAACATCTATTACCACAAGAAAATTCATCTTGACATTCCCAAATTTTGGAAAGAGATAGCAGGAATGTCTGTTGTGCCTATAATAGTCGGGATAGTATGTATGTTAATTAATATCTATATTGATATACAATACAATATATTCACTTTGGCAATAGGCATATTGCTTTTCTCTGCTATTTACCTGCCTCTTTTTTGGAGATGCTCAATGAATGCCGGTGAGAGAGATTTGTTTGCAATGCCAATTAACAGACTGTTGAATAAGTTAGGATTGAATATTCAATTAGGGTAAAAACTTCCTATCAGTGATTTGACACAAATGATAGAAATAAAAGATAAATCGCAATGCTGTGGATGTAACGCATGTGTACAGCGTTGTCCTAAGCAGTGCATAGCGATGTGTGAGGATGAGGAAGGTTTTCTCTATCCTGAGGTGGATGAAGCAATCTGTATTGATTGCGGATTATGTGAAAATGTGTGTCCGGTTATTAATCAGGCAGATGCCCGTATACCTTTGCAAGTTTATGCCGCCAAGAATACCGATGAGAAATACGCATGCACAGCTCTTCCGGTGGCGTATTTTCTATCTTGGCAGAACAAACAATTAAACAAGGAGGTGTAGTATTCGGTGCCCGTTTTGATGAGAATTGGGAGGTGAAGCATGATTATACGGAAACGATTGACGGTGTGTCAGTATTTCGTGGTTCCAAGTATGTGCAGAGTAAAACAGGTGATACGTTCAAGCAGGCGGAACAATTCTTGAAGCAAAATAGAAAGGTGCTCTTCTCCGGTACTCCTTGTCAAATAGTGGCTCTAAAAAGATACTTAAAGAAAGAGTATGAAAATCTGCTTTTGGTGGATTTCATCTGCCACGGTGTGCCTAGTCCGGGCAGTTTGGAGAAAATACTTGAAACAGGTAATCGCACTCTACGTGCGATAAAAATACGGTTTCGTCTCACCTTAAGCTGCTTCTCTCCGAACGGAATGCCCTTGTTGAGGGTATTTCGTTCAGAGACAAACGCTTGGGATGGCAAAAATACAGTTTCTCTCTCACCCTTTCCACGACCGACGAGAGTGGAAACAAAAATACAGTTTCGCTCTCTGAGTCTCTAAATGAAAATTTGTTCATGCGGGGCTTCTTGGCGAATTTGTATTTACGTCCGAGTTGCTATGCTTGTCCGGCAAATAAGGGGAAAAGCGGTAGTGACATTACTTTGGGAGATTACTGGGGTATATCCTCCTTGATGCCCGATTATGATGACGACAAAGGGATAAGTGCCATAAGCGTTAATACGGAGAAAGGTAAAGCGGTGTATGCCACACTTAATGTGGACAACCGATCGACTTCTTATGAAGCCCTCTGCCAACGGAATCCGTCATTGGTCAGAGCTTGTGACATCCCGAAGAACAGAGAAAGATTTTTCAACTTATGGTATGCTATTGACTTCAAATGCGTAATAGAGGAGCTTACAAAGAGAAGTCTTAGAGGCAGAATCTATTCGGTAGTTATGCGGCAATAGGAGCCTTCTTTGGAACTAAAGGAAAGAAAATCATCAAGAAACTATTAGGAAGATAATATGAAGATTGGGATATTGACATTGCCGTTAGTGGACAATTACGGTGGTATATTGCAGAACTATGCGTTGCAGCAAACCATTAAGTCATTGGGGCATGAGCCTATTACGATTCGTTCCTTAAACAAACATATATCGTTATTGGCCATTAATCACGACTAAAATCATAATAGCTAAACTACTGGGCAGAAACAGCCATTTCCCGGAACTCCCCTTTGTAGCAAAAAGGAAACACAAGGAAACACAGCGTTTCGTTCACGATATGATTGAGTCGACCCATGAAAGGTATGTCTATATGCCCAAAGATATTGTGGGCAAGCATAAACTGGATGCTATTGTAGTAGGCAGTGACCAAGTATGGAGACCAATGTATAATGAATTGATTATCAATATGTTTCTTAGTTTTTGCACGGATGATAAAATTCATCGTGTAGCTTATGCAGCATCTTTCGGTGTGGATTGTTGGGAGTATTCAAAAAGCCAGACAAAAAAATGTAGGGAGCTGATAAAGCTATTCGATGGCATATCCGTAAGAGAAGCATCCGGTATCGCTTTGTGCAAAAACATTTAGGTTGCAATGCCATTGAGGTGTTAGATCCCACATTGCTTCTGACTTGCGACAAATACAGTTCAATCTGCGAGGGGGTAGTTCCTGCAACATCCAAATATCTGGCTGCTTACGTCCTTGATATGAATGACGAAAAGCGGAAGGTAATTGAAGCGATTGCTTCAAAAGAACGGCTTCCTATAAAATGGTTCATACAGATAAAAGCTGCGTTTTATCGGTCGAAGAGTGGATTGCATCTTTCCGCGATGCTGCATTTGTGGTGACAGATTCCTTCCATGGCACAGTGTTTTCTATCATTTCAACATGACTTTATTCTATCGTAAACGAAAACCGCGGTGCCTCAAGATTTTATTCTTTACTTTTAAAATTCGGATTGATGGAGAGAGTAATAGCAAGCCGCGATGTTTCCAAGATAAAGTCAGGGGAAATCGACTGGAATAGCGTGAATAAAATATGGGCGCAACAGAGAAAGGAAAGCATTGAGTTCTTAAACAGGAATTTGATTGGAAATAAACATTAAAGACTTATATACGGAAATGTCAAAGTGCAGAGATATAATAAGATTAGTCTATTACCCCTTGAAACGTATGTTTGATTATGGCGAGTATAAAAGATTTATCAAAGAGTCGGCCATTCAAGTAAGAGATACAAACGAAACAATCCGATACATATTGGCAAATCAGGTTTCTGTATCCAGATTCGGCGATGGCGAGTATATGGTGATGAACCAAAGTGGAAACGGTTTCCAATGTCCCGATAAAAAACTGGGGGAAAGGTTAAAGGAAGTCCTTAATTCAAACTTGTCTAACCATATCGTGTGTCTTCCCTACGCATTTGTCAGCACAAAGCAGATGACAATGATGCGAAAAATTTCTGGTTTCCCTTCTGTGTTCATACAGGGATTTTATTTTGAAGACCACCAATCAGGAAAAGACATACTATGATACAAATTTTACCCGGTTCTATATGGACATGAAAGACAAAAGCAAGGTCGGTCATGTGGTCGGACAACTGAAAAAGATCTGGGAAGGAAGGCCTGTCTTTATAATCGAAGGCAGATACAGCTGCTTGGGAATCGGGAATGACCTGTTTGACAATGCGAAATCGATACGGAGAATAATATGCCCCTCCCAAAACGATTTTCAAAATATGACGAGATATTTGAAACTGCAACTAAAATTATACCAAAAGACTGCTTGATACTCTCAGCATTGGGCATGACGGCAACAGTGTTATGTTATGACCTATCCGACGGGGTTATCAGGCAATAGACATAGGACACATTGATATAGAATACTCATGGTTCAGAATGAGGCAAAGAAAAAATGCTCTGTACCGGGAAAGCTGTAAATGAAATCAGCAATATGCCGGAGAAAGAATGTTCTGACAACAAATATAGTGAATCTATAGTAGCCGTCATCCAATGATTCCATCCATAAGCGTGATTAGTCCCATATATAATATGGAACGACTCTTGTCGAAATGTATCGACAGTATTTTGGCTCAAACATTCAATGATTTTGAATTGATCCTGATAGATGATGGCAGTACGGACCGTAGCGGAGTGATATGCGATGAATATGCCACACGAGACAGTCGGATTAAAGTAATTCACAAAAAAAAACGAAGGAGTAAGCATAGCGCGCCAGTTGGGAATAGACTTTGCACAAGGGGAATATACCATACATATAGATCCCGATGATTGGGTGGAGCCTAAAATGCTGGAAGAGCTTTACAAGAAAGCAAAGAGTGAACATGCAGATATGGTTATCTGCGATTATTATGTAAACCGGCATGACAATCAGTATCACGAGGTGCAGAAGCCTACCGCACTTGATGCGGAAACCGTACTGCATGACATATTCAGGGGGTTGCATGCCAATTGTTGGAATAAGCTGATCCGGAGGTCATGTTACACTGAATACGACATCCGATTTCCGGAGAACCTGTCTTATAGGGAGGATTTCTGTGTAATCACCCAATTATTGCTACACCCCATAAAAATCAGTTATATAAACCAAGCACTATATCACTATGCGCAAAACCCTAACCAGACCTCTATCTCTTTTGCGAAAAATGAGAAAACATTGCATGACCAACTGACGGTAGTTGAGAATGTGAGGTCGTACCTGAACGGGAAATATCCTGAATGTCTCAACACGCTGAGAGCGGATGTAGCATGTTGGCTGATAGAATCGGGGTTTAAGGACGCAAACGAAATCAGGGCTGAATATAGTGACTTGCTAAATGCTGGTGTTATTATGAGTTTACCCAAAAACAGGCGGATTAAGATATTCATTTCTTTTTTCCTTGGAAAGTCTGTCTTCCATCACATTCATCATTATATTTCTGTCATAAAACACAAATGGAAAAATCATTAAAGATTATGAACTTCACCCTGTATCAATACAAATATATATCCAAAGACGACAGTACTTATCTAAAAGGTTTGGCCATTCTCATTATGATATGTCTGCATGTATTTGGTTCACGGGCTGTTAATTTGCCGGCTTACCAACAGATGGACGACTTTGTTTTTATGGGCAGACCATTATCCTTTTGTCTGTCACGATTTTGCAGTATTTGTGTGCATATATATATATTGCTAAGCGGATATGGACTGTTTATTGTTTATAGAAGGAAAGTTGAAAAAGGTGTGGGTATGAAAAACCTCAAAAGAATCTCCTTGCTTATGGCTAAAGTCATATTGGTGGGAACTATATTCTACCCCATTTCTCTCTTCTATCCTGATTTACAATGGCATTTCAGTTTCATGGAGTGCGTGAGAATGCTGTTAGGTTATTCCGGTAACTATGAATGGTGGTTTTTGCGTCCTTATCTGATTATTGCCGCACTATCCCCCTTCCTCTTGAAGGAATCAACAAGAAATCGGTAATCTGCCTGACTATATCATTGCTGCTGTATTTTTTGACAAAATATTTAATTTATTTTCATGACTTTCATCTATTTGTAATCTTAGAACAGGTATTCATTCTTTGTTTGCCGTTCTTTTTGGGTGCTATCCTCGCCAAATATGGCATATTGGCTTGGGCGAAAAGTATATCTCAATCACACTTTGCTGTATTCTTGTCTATAACCGTCCTTATGGTTATGCTGTTGTATAAGTTTTACTTTCCCAGCGGAATAATCGATCCATTTATTAGTGCTGTGTTTGTGATATGCTGTATTATATTAACAAATATTGTAAAATCAGGGGGGTGTATAATCTACTTACCACTTTAGGGAAAGAGGCTACATCCATGTGGCTCATACACACCTTTATTTCGATTTATTACTGGAGTGGATTAACGCACTCATTCCAGTATCCTATACTAATATTTCTCTTTGTTGTAATCTGTAGCTATATTCTTTCAATAGCTATTACAATGCCTTATAATATCATAAGAAAAAGGATTGAAAGTTTATTCACATGAATAATTTTATAAATTCTATAGCAAGGAACGGACTAAGTAAAAACGCTTACCTATTTGGCCTTGTATCGACTTTCTTAGTTTCGCCGTTTGTTTCATTATGGTTTATCATTTACGGAATGCGCAGAAATGAGCGTAATGCCTACATCGTATTTGCAGTTTTCATGGCACTTATGGCTTATATGTTGGCTCCTATCAGCGATTTGGCATCATATGGTTTCAGTTATTATAGATACCAGAATCTAAGTTGGGACCAATTTGCCAACCGTTATCTGAGTGGCGATGACTTTATTATGCAGACTATAGAATGGGGCTTTTCCCAATCGGGTATTCCTTTCGCTTTTATGCGATTCCTACAGACACTCATCGCTTTTAACTTTTTGAATGCTATCTTTTTTTACAAGATAGATCACAGCGAGAATGCTTATAGCGATAAAGAAATATTTTACAGATACATCTGCTATATTTTAGTCTTTCCTTTTGTATTGATGGTTGGTGGAGTCAGATTTGGCTTTGGAGTTGTAATCATGTTATATGGCTTCCATCTTTATATTGACAGGAATAAATTGATACCGTGTATAGTGGTACTCTTGCTTGCCTCATGGATTCATTTTGCCTTATTCTATTATTCGTTGCTGACCTTTGCCTTTCTTCATCTGAACATTCACAAGAAATATCTCATTGCCATACTACTCGTTGTCTTTATTGTGTCTCTACCCATTCAATCTTATGTAGAGGCTTATTTTGTAAAAAATGAGATTAGAGGAGGTGGGTATTTAGGTGATGGAGTTTGGGGCAGACAGCTGGGAATGACTTTAGGAATAAAGGCTCTTGTATATCACTGGGGACAGAGATTGTTGTTATTACCTTTGTTATATGCGTTTTACGTGAATTATGACAGTAAGGATAAATGGCTGCGCCTGTTCTTTTCATACTTAGTATTATTTGCATCTACTTATTCGGCATTTGCCTTGGCGCAGAGAACTACCGTATGTCTTACCACCTGTTCGCTGTTTATATATCTCTCATTGGAAAACATTGGCTCGAAATTTTCAGTCAAATTGAACGGATTAATGGTGATATGCGCTGTGCTGATATGTAGCTTCGACTTGTTTACTCACCGAAAACAAATCATATTATCGGATTATTGGCGTATTGCACAACCGGCAGTCTATACATTTACGCAAGACTATAATATGACTTGGCTATTTGACAACGCAGGTGATAGAAAAGGTAGCTTAAACAATTAAAATTCAATCATGAGAATCGCATACATTTTATCTTCTTTGGCAAATTCGGGACCAATTATCGTTGCTATGATTTAGTTCAGCTGATGATTCGGAACGGCCACAGTGTGGAGGTTTTCTATTTTGACGACAAAACAGACCTTGATTTCCCCTGTGCTACGCATAGAATCAATATGAAATCAAGATTTCCCTTTAGTGGTGGATTTGACATGATACATTGCCATGGGTTGCGTCCTGATATTTTTATGCTGTTACGGAAGCCGTTGGGTTGTAAAACGCCGGTTGTCACCACCATACACAGCTACATGTTCAGCGACCACGCTTTTAAGTACGGGAAATGGCAATCTAAAATCACGGCAAGACTTGTCTTGGCATCTACCGTCCGCGATGATAAAATCATCTTGCTGAGCAAACACATGATGGATTATTATTCTCATTATCTGCCTGCTAAGAAGTTGACGTATGCCTACAACTCTCGCCTCTGCGACCTGAGCCTGAAACCTAAAGAGGATGATGAAAGAAACATATTGGAGTTTAAAAGGAATAGCATTCTGTTATGTTCTGTAAGTGGTCTGAACCACAGGAAAGGACTGCACCAAATTATACAGGCACTTCCGTTTTTGCCAGATTTCAAATATTGCATTGTGGGGGATGGAAAAGAGCGTCAGCCTTTGCAAGAATTGGCTCAAACGTTAGGAGTGGCAGACAGAGTATTGTTTGTCGGTAGAAAGCCGGCAGGCTTCCGATTCTTGCAGCTTGCCGACATATTTGTGATGCCCAGTTATAGTGAAGGCTTCCCGTTGGCGATGCTGGAGGCTGCCTCGATGCAAAAGCTATTGTCTGTTCCGACATTCCCGTATTCCGGGAAATCTTCTCTGAACAGGAAATAGTAACCTTTGAACTTGACAATACAAACAGTTTGCGTGATGCATTGATCACCGCTCGACGTGAAAAAGAAAAATTGGCGGCTAATGTACATCAAAAATATCTTGAATCCTATTCTCCGGAATGTTTCTACCGCCGACATTTTAAAATCTATCAAAGTCTTGTGGAATCGAAATCAAATACCAAGTATCATGAGTAACAGAGAACGAACCATCGAATCCAAAGGTAGAATAGAATTCATCGACTTGGCAAAAGGCATCTGCATTTTGCTTGTAGTAATGATTCATGTGGGCGTGCCTGAATACATCCCCGGGCTTTATGCGGCCAAAGTGCCTATATTCTTTCTTCTTTCAGGATTGTTTTTCTTAAAGAAAGTTAATTTTTTTTGAGGGGGGGGTATTGGAAGTAAGTTGTGTACAACAATTGTCATTCCTTTCCTTGCTTACTATTTGATTAGCTATGCCATGTTTTATGTGATAGACCGGGTTATACCGAACGTGTTGGGTGGAAAACAAGATTTTTCTATCATCGACGTGTTCCGACAGCGTAATCTTTTTAATGGTCCTTTATGGTTCCTAATATGCTTGGCTGAAGTTGGAAGCATTGCTATACGTTGTCTGGAAATGCATTCGGACAAATATGATGAAATGTGCGTTCATCTCTTCGCTGGCAATACTGGGATTTTTACTTGCTTCATACAAGATTTTTATCCCCATGTGGCTTGATACGGCTATGGTGCCTCGCTGTTTTTCTATTTTGGCATACTTATCAGCGAAACCAACTTTTTGATAAAAGGAACGAAAAGTCTCTATTTAGTACTCGGAGCAGTTATCTGTTACTTGATATACATATTCTTCCCGGTAAAGATTTCAATGAGTGTCAACTACTACAGTAATACGTATCTGACAGTCGTATCCGGCATGGCGATAGTGGTTTTTATATTGTTGGTGTGCAAACTTGTCAACCAGATTCTTGTTATCAATTGGATTGGAAGAAATTCATTGGTACTCTTATGCACGCATCATTTGGTATATAGACCCATAAAATATTTTCTGATTCATTTCGGTTATGATTATCCGTTACTCTTATTTGTCCTGACAATCATCGTAGAGATTCCCATAATCTTCATTATCAATCGCTATTTCCCGGTATTGGCGGGAAAAGGTAAACTGGTTGTAAGGTCTTAAACCCTGATAGAATACATTTATATGAAAATCGTAAAAATCCTTGGAGGCCTGGGAAACCAGATGTTCCAGTATGCCTTGTCCCTTTCATTGAGAGAGCAGTTCCCTCATGAGCAGGTGATGATAGATACATCCTGTTTCAGGAACTATCCCCTGCACAATGGTTTTGAGATAGACCGGATATTTGCACAAAAAGCCCTCGTCGCTTCGTGGAAGGATATTTTAAAAGTGGCATATCCATATCCGAATTACCGGTTCTGGCAAATAGGGAAATACATTCTGCCCAAACGCAAAACCATGTGCGTGGAGCGGAAAGACTTCTCCTTTGATGCAGCCGCTCTAACACGTAAGGGAAACTGTTACTATGACGGTTATTGGCAGCATGAGGAATACTTTTGCGATGTGAAGGAAACAATTTGGGAAGCATTCTCCTTTCCGGAGCCGGCAGATGGGCAGAACAAGGAAATAATAGCACTGCTCCGGGCTAGTGAAAGTGTTTCATTGCACGTACGCCGTGGTGATTACGTAAACCATCCGCTTTTTCGGGGAATTTGTGATTCGGACTATTATAAACGGGCGATACACTACATAGAAGAGCGGGTAAATCCGCGGTTGTATTGTGTTTTTTCCAACGACATGGCTTGGTGTGAAAGCTACCTGCCGGTTTATTGCCGGGCAAGAAGGTGGTATATGTGGACTGGAACAAGGGCGCGGAAAGTTATGTGGATATGCAGTTGATGAGCCTGTGCCGGCACAATATTATTGCCAACTCTTCTTTCTCGTGGTGGGGAGCGTGGCTGAACCGCAATCCGCAGAAGGTGGTGGTAGCGCCTGAAAGGTGGATGAATTCACCGATAGAAGACCCTGTTTCCGATAAATGGATAAAACTTTGAGTCTTTAAGTTATTTCTGTATGATTGTCAGGAAAAGAACAAACTTATAAATGCGAATCAGAAGTTAAAGGAGTTATCGCTTCTGAACGGAGCGAAGCAGAGCAGTAGCTTTTTTAACTTCTTAACTCCTAATTAATATAAAATCAGAATCATTATGACTCATCGTTTGCATTACATCGACAACCTGAAAGGCGTGCTCATTCTTCTTGTCGTGTTAGGACATTGCATCCAGTGTACAGACCTGGACTTCGACCATAATGCCGTTTTTAGGTATATCTATTCTTTTCATATGCCGTTGTTTATGTGTGTGAGCGGCTTTGTGAGTTACAAGCCAGATATAAAATGGCAGACAGTGCAGAAACGTTTCAGGCAGCTGATCATACCTTTTTTAGCATGGGTGGCGGTTAGTTGCTGCGTACATCTTGACCCGACGCTGTTTTTAGCGAAAGTAGTACATCCTGATAGCGGGCTATGGTTTCTGTGGACTTTATTCTTTATCGTGCTGCTGATGTGGCTGTGCAATTGGATCGTCACGTGCCTGAAGGTCAAGATAGAATATGTGGTCTGTTTCTTTTCTTTGTTGATGATGGGCATAATGGTCGCATTGAAATTTAAACTGTTCGGTTTCCAGTTTATCGCCTGGTATTTTCCGTTCTATGCCATTGGATTTTTCGGAAGGAAATATCAATACCTTTGGGAGAAACGGGGGCGCGTTGATTCTTTGTGGTTCTCCGCCTTGTTCTTGTGTATGGCATACTGGTGGATGCGGAAAGACCCTCCTTTGTTCATGCCCCCAAGCAGCCATGTGGTGTACAACTATGTGTACAAATTTATGGTCGCAGGAGTGGCGATAGCTGCGTTCATCCCCTTATTCAAGTATTATGTGAATAAGCCTTTGTTAATATTTACTAAATGGGGGGGGGTAACATTGGGTATTTATGCTATCCATCAGACAATTATCACCCTGCTTACGTCGTGGTTCAATATTGCCTCCTTGCGATTGCCCTATTGGCTGTATGTATGCTGCTTGTGGGTGATGGTTTCGGCTATAAGCTATTTGTGCTATCGGCTGATTGAAAGAAACCGTTACTTGTCGTTGTTATTCTTAGGCAAGTAACAACTTATAATTTTTATCATGAGATTCTCCGTTCTGCTTTCCTTGTACTATAAGGAAAATCCAATTTTTCTGCGTGAAAGTCTTCACAGTGTATTTGGTCAGACATTACAGCCTGACGAGGTCATATTAGTCGAAGATGGACCATTGACACCGGCGTTATATGAAGTGGTGGAGGAATTTGCCGGTCGGTATAGTACGATAAAACGTATTGTGTTGGAAAAGAACAGGGGGCTGGGCAACGCTTTGAGTGAAGGATTAAAGCATTGTTCCTGTGACTTGGTGGCCCGGATGGATACGGATGATATTTGTAAACCAGAACGTTGCCAGGCAGTTAGCGTTTATGGAGAGCCATCCGGAGATAAGTGTGGTAGGCGCATGGATCGATGAGTTTCAAGAGACTATATCCAATGTCACATCAACGCGCAAACTGCCGCAAAATCCACAAGAGATACGTTTGTTCGGGAAGAAGAGGAACCCGATGAATCATCCGGTAACAATGTTTCGCAAGCAAGCCGTAGAAGCGGCGGGTGGCTATCTGCCGTTCCCTCTTTTGAGGATTATTATTTATGGGTCCGGATGATGCTGAATGGATCGAAAATGTATAATATACCGGAATCATTGTTGTATTTCAGGTTTTCTCCGGAAATGTGCAAACGCCGTGGAGGATGGAAATACGCCTATGTAGAAATGCGTTTCCAACGGCAGTTGCAGAAACTGGGATATATCGGGATTCTCATGATGATGACAAACATTTGTATTCGTTTGGTAACCCGTCTTGTTCCTAACAGCCTGAGAGGATGGATTTACAAGAAATTTCTACGAAAATAGTTGCACATTCCTATGTAGGCAGGTTCATCCCAAATATAGAAAAGTGATTCTTTTAATTTTCCTTTCTTTTGGATATTACATAATAAAGACGCAAGTTCATTCTCCGACAATGTAAAAAACGGAAGCATGTAACAACTATATCTTCTATCGTTTAATAATCGGATGCTTCGTTTGTCATTCCATGCCCAAGGTGAGAACGAATGTTCGTATTGCCAACGTTCCGGAGTAATCTGTGTACCAAATACAGGAGTCATTCTATAGCTTAATACAAAGTCTACCCATCGTTGCCGTTCTTTATCGGCTTCTTTATCATTAAGACCTTCAGTCATACAACGATTCTCAACTCCAACAGTGATAGGGATAGATGACTTTAAAGGAATGGTAGTATGATGTACGTTATAATCCAGCTGTATCGTAAAATGTTTACTTCCTTCTATCTTTATCGTCTGATGATACTTTCCGACTGGAACCCTTGACGGACACTGTACAGTAATCCATACAGCAGTCAATGTATCCGTACATTTCAACTGATTTTTAAAAGGGACTAACGCGTCATAATAACCATTCATTTTTTTAAGTTCTCTAGCCGATAATTTGAATACCTTTCAAATATCGGTCGAAAGTGAAACGATATTCCTCATTAACTTTGCTAGGAAAGACTAATTGAATATGTTCTACTTCACCTCTAGCCATTTCCAAGTGAACCTTTGAGGTTTGAGCGTAATTTCTGTATACTTGTGGGGATTCTACAGAAGGAATTATCCAAATATTTGCTTTTGGATAACTGGCACATATAGACAGGAATCCAACCCATAGTTGAATAAGCGTTAAAAAATACTTCATATTTATTTCAGATTAAATGTAGTCACTACAGCCGCATGGTCAGAGGGGTAGCGAACAGGATGTTTGTCTATCATCTCCGATTGGATAGCTTTGATATCCTTCCCTTTATAATAAATAAAATCTATACGGTATTGCAATTCATTCTTCGCCATAGTAGACCATGTAAGACATGGATATTTTTTCACGTCAGGATGAATCTCACGATAAGAGTCAATAAAATGAGCTTTTTCCATCAACTTGCTGGTGGGCCATTCTATAACATACCCGTTGTGTCCATTCATGTTTTTTGTATCATCTTTCCAATCCAGATGCGAATCACTGTTAAAATCACCGGAAACTATGAGAGGTGTTTCCATGGTATTCCATTGGGATGGAAAAGCTTTCAAGATACTTTGCAATTGTGCAGCTCTCCTACTCCACTCCCCCGCTATGATATTTTCTATGGATTCACAGGCGTTTATTTGGTCATTAGTGATAGGACGATAATCCAGCCAAAGGTTAATGTAATTTATTTGTTGTGACGGACTAATTTGCAATGTCGCCGCACTGCAATTGAAGGAATCATACAAATCATAGGTATCTGTGATAGGATACCGGCTCATGATGGATAAATTGGAACTACGTAAATAGAAATAGTAGCCTAATGCATCTGCAATAATAGCACCTGAACCGTAGGTTTCTACCATACCGATCACATCTGGATTTTCTGCTTTTATAACCTCTACGACCCTATTCACTCCTACCTCTTGCCCCAATTCATGACCACCATGAAAGATATTGAAAGCCATCACCTTCAGTTGTGACAAACGTTGGGTGTCCGTAACTGAATTTTGGGTAGTTCCACATGGCTTATAAATGTAAATTCTTTGATATAACCATTGAATGCATTCCACTGACCATCATCTACAGAGCCTATTCTAAGTGTATTGTTGGTGGCTAAATTGACATTTCCGTTGGTACAGTAAATAGCCACATTCAACTGATCGTAATACATGCGCATCTCCTGTTTACCGGCATCATGTGTCACTGTCAAGGTATGCCACTTATCATCATTTATGGGTTGGCGCAAGGCAGTAGGTCTATATTCCCATGGAGTGTTTTTCCCATCGCAAAAGTGCACTATCCATGATCCGTTGTCTTGGGTGCTATCCAAATGCCTGCTTCGTTTGGTATATTGTTCTTTTTATTGGTAATCAAGGCTTTTTCACCTAATTCACGGGCATGACTACGCACCTTTATAGAAAGGTAAAAGAACCGCTCATGCTTACGGAATCTATTTCAGATACTTTTATTCCATGGCGCTCAAAGGCATTTTCACT
>ENA-OQDD01000007-OQDD01000007.1-human-gut-metagenome-genome-assembly--contig:-NODE-7-length-66745-cov-3.428007_pt1 | contig 66745 bp, 72 predicted proteins | sample MGYA00242507_ERZ504598 | MGnify/ENA primary metagenome ERZ504598 (study PRJEB26092, sample SAMD00036318) | human gut metagenome | host: Homo sapiens | study: EMG produced TPA metagenomics assembly of the...
ACTGAATGATAAAAACCATTTGCCTGGTTGCGGTTTGGATTTATATTTGAATTTTGGTTCGGCAAAAGCATTTCTGAGAGGAGATAAAGGGGAACCGTCATCCTCTAACTTCCATTATAGAAAAGTAGCGGTTTGTCTTGATATAGTAATACCGCCGGGCCTTGGCAGATGCCGGGTCGGCGGTTGTGTTGTTGTATATTCATTATGAATGGTATGTTATTCATCGAACAGTTTGGCCTGTCTGGAAATAAGTTTCAAGGTCTTTCCTTCATTTAATGCAGTAAGAATAGTTTCACCCCCTTTGTTCACTTTGCATAAAGAGATTTTCGGTCCCATGATTTCGGTAATCCGTATTTCACCGATTTTGGTTTCTATATTATGTCCTTCCAGTATGCCATCTTCCACTACATCAAAGCGTAATCCTTCTTTGATAGGATCATCATATCCCAGGTTGATATAAATGGTTTTTGCCTTGTCTCTTTTGGTAGATACCACTTTCAGTATTGAACCGTATACTTTGAAGTGATTTTCTACAAAAAGTCCCATTTCGTATGGCACATTGATTAATGAATTCTCTAAAGCGCTATATTGGGTGGCATCTTTACCGGATGCTGAGCCTGTCTCTTCATAATTGCGTGTGCTGATAGTTACTCCGTCACTGGTCCGTATTAAATCAAGGCGCAGGGTGAATTTCTCTTTATAACTGTTCTCACGGCTGTGGTAACGTCTGTGAGAGCTTCCGTCATCGGTTGCTTCCCTTTGTATCAGGTTTCCTTTTAACAGGTACTCTGCTCTGAAGCGGCGTGCATCTTCCAGCGGGCTCAGACTGAGATCACTTCCAGCCGAAACGGCGTCCACTACATTGATGCGGTTGGTGTTGCGGATACCATCGATAAATGCGAGACGAATCAGGTTGATCGCCCTGTTGGGTATTTTGATCTCACTATTGAAGTCATCTACATAAATCGTATATTTTTGTCCGGATGCTTCTAAGGATATGACTGTCAAAATTATTAATAATAGGATATTACGTTTCATGGTTATACGAATTTGTAAGGTTTGTAATGTAGTTCTTTTACGAAAATACACAGTTCGCTGTTTATTTGCAAGTGAACTGCGTTAAAATAGATTTCGGGCATTGATTATTTATTGCCGGTGTTTATTTTTTCATGTTTAAGTATTTGGTATTGACAGATAATGATTATCTTGGTGCATAAATTAAAAGGTAGCTTGTATATGGGGAAGATTCAAGAGAATGATGCAAGGTTGCAGCAGCTTGTATCAATGGCACGCATAGGATGGTGGGAGGTGGACTTTGATGAAGGAGTTTACTATTGTTCTGAGTTTGTAGCCGATTTGTTAGGAATAGAAGGGAATAAGATTTCTGCTAAAGATTTCGCGAATCTGATTTGTGAGAATTATCGGGAGCGTATTTTGGAGGAATTTCGCTCTTTCCGGATGATGGAGATTTATGAGCAGGTTTTTCCGATACATTCCAAATATGGGATGATGTGGGTCAGTACCAAGGTCGGTGAGAAGCGTATTACCAAAGAAGGTCATGTCCGCGTCATGGGTATGTTGCAATGTATTTCCCGGCAACGGATGAATATGCAGGAGCAGACGGTAGACCGGTTGAACTCTTTATTATCTCGTTTGAACGGCATTTCCAAGTCATTGCTTGATTTTTTGCATTCTGATGATATTACCTTGGTTATCAATAAGATTTTAAAGGAGGTATTGCGCCAATTTCAAGCAGATCGTACTTATATTTTTGAATTGGACAGGAAATTGCATACGGAAGTCTGTACCTATGAAATAGCAGTGGAGGGTATAAAAGAACGTAAGGTTTTATTGTCGGAATCTTCTATTGATTATGCCTCCTGGTGGACAGGACAGATATTGGCTGGTGATCCAATCATTCTTTTTACATTAAATTTGCTTCCTGATTCAGCCGGGGCGGATAAGCGTAGATTAGAGGAATATGGAGTGAAATCTACTATGGTGGTGCCTTTGAACTCAAAAGACGGAGTGTGGGGGTATATAGGGGTGGATATGGTGCGTGAGCACCGGAATTGGTGCAATGAGGATTATCAATGGTTTGTCTCTTTGGGTAATATTATCAGTATTTGTATGGAATTGAGACGCTCTGAATCTGAAGCCCGGCTGGAAAAAGCTTATTTGCAGAATATTTATAAGAATCTTCCTGCTGGTATCGAGTTGTATGATAAGGATGGTTTATGACAGATTTGAATGACAAGGAGATGGAAATCTTCGGTCTCCGGCATAAGGAGGATGTGATAGGATTGAATTTATTTGATAATCCTTTGCTGCCGCAGGGATTGAAAGATAAGTTGAAAGCAGGAGCACCTATTGATATGTCGTTTAATTATGATTTCGACCGTTTGGACGGCTATTATTCTACTTCTCGTACCGGTACTATCAGTTTGATCTCGAAATTCGCTCCACTTTATGATGCTTTGGGCAATCTGATAAATATATTGTTGATCAATATTGATAATACGGAAACAACAAATGCATATAGCAAAATACAGGACTTTGAGGAGTTTTTCACATTGATTGGTAACTATGCCAAAGTAGGATATGCCCATTTTAATGCCTTGAAATGTGATGGCTATGCTGTGAATAGCTGGTATCGGAATGTAGGTGAGAAAGAAGGAACTCCATTGAATGAGATTATCAAAGTGCATTCTCATTTTCATCCGGATGATCGCAGGATGATGCTTCGCTTCTTTGATCAGGTATTGATACGGGAAGCCAGCCATCTGAGGCGTGATGTGCGTATATTACGTGAAGATGGCACGTATACATGGACAAGAGTCAATGTAATGGTACGCGATTTTCGTCCGGAAGACGGGATTATTGATATGGTTTGTGTCAATTATGACATAACTGAACTGAAAGAAACGGAGCGGAAGTTGATAGCGGCAAGAGATAAAGCGGAAGAGCTGGATCGTTTGAAATCCGCTTTTCTGGCTAATATGAGTCATGAGATCCGCACTCCGCTGAATGCTATAGTGGGGTTTTCCAGCCTTTTAACGGAAACGGAAGATATGAAGGACCGCAAGCAGTACATGGCTATTGTACAGGAGAATACGGAGTTGCTTCTTCAGCTTATTTCAGATATTCTTGATTTATCGAAGATGGAGTCGGGAGCTTTTGAATTTGTCAAGAGTGATACGGATGTCAATCTGCTTTGCAGTGAGATTATCCGTTCTTTACGCATGAAAGTGCCGGCCGGTGTGGAGCTGGTGTTTGAAGAATGCTTGCCCGGATGTCATGTATGGGCAGACAAGAATCGTTTGAATCAAGTCATTTCCAATTTCATTAATAACGCTTTGAAGTCACTTTTTCGGGCAGCATAACGTTAGGATATTATAGGCAGACAGATGTATCTGCGGTTTTATGTTCGTGATACAGGAATGGGAATCCCGAAGAATAAGATAAAAACAGTATTTGACCGTTTTGTGAAACTGAACAGTTTTGTTCATGGTACGGGACTTGGCTTGTCTATTTGTAAGAGTCTGGTGGAACAGATGGGTGGAACTATCGGTGTGGAGTCAGAAGAAGGAGAAGGCTCTTGCTTTTGGTTTACTTATCCTTATCAGGAAATGGCTGGTAGTATTCTGGTACCGTAGAGGGGTTTGATTAATAAAGGTTTATAGCTGTAGGGGTGAATTGAGTTCATCCGGATACATTGATTTTGTGGTATCGGGTGGGAGCATTTCACCCTACAGTGAACCGGGATTATATGTTAGTCTAGTTTCTTCATGGCGCTGTGTACGGAACCTGCCCAATAATTGCGTAGTCCGAAACCGCGTGCTTTGCCGTTAGTCGGTGCGCTATACAGAATCTCACGGGTTTTCGTGTTGAAGAATACAATTTGATAGGTCGCTCTTGCATCAGCCTTGTTTAAAAGCATGGCAATCATAATCAATCCTGTTTTTCTTCTTGAGAGAGGATGGGAAGTGTCTTGATGACTTCTTCTATCTGTTTTTCATCCAGAGTGTATCCGCTGTTGGTCGTCATGATCTCATCGGGATTGATGGTCTTGTTGGCATCGTTTACTGCTCCAATGAGGTTACTTCTACATTGACACCCAGTCTTTTGCCAATATCATACTTCTTCGGCTCAGTGATGAAAAGCTTGTTGATGTCATCAAAAGTATATTTGAACTGCATGGGGCCTTCTTTTGCTCCGTACACTTTGGCACGGGTAAAGTCTATGCCATAAAATGTCACGGAAGAGATGTCTTTCAATGCGTCTTTGTTTTGCCCGAAGCAAGCCATGCTGCTTACAAGGAACAATAAAACGAGTAACTGTTTCATATTAGTTCTTTTTTAAGTGTTGTTTTGCTGCTGCCAAAGGTAGAAAAATATTATCTCAAATCAATAAATTTAACTATTTTTCGACTCATGGGCGCATTTGTATTTTCGCGATATACTCTGCCGATTCAAAATTGATACTCGGAGCCACCCGTACTTTGGAACGGAACAGGTCTTTGATTTCTTTAGCGAAGGCTTCGCTGCGGTTTTCACTTCCGATGCGGATCAGTATTTCATCCGTTCCCAGTTCATTGGTATAAACCTCTACAATGTAATTCTTGATATGGGGGATGTTATCCAGAATATCGAATAAAGCGGGTGGGTAAAGGGTCGTACCTTTATATTTTATCATTTGTCCTTTACGGCCCAGTATGGAGCTGAGACGGATGGTGTTACGTCCGCAGGCACAAGGTTCGGTATAATGGTAACAGATATCTCCGGTCTTGAAGCGGAGCAGCGGCATTCCTCTTACTCCCAAAGTCGTAATGGTCACTTCGCCTGCTTCCCCTTCTTTTACAGGTTGGTTGTTATCATCCAGAAACTCTACGATAATCAGTTCCGGCTGGAGGTGGCCACCGTGAAATTCATTACATTCGGTAAACGAGGATTGCATTTCGGTAGATGCGTAGGTGGAGTAAAGTTGCAGGGAATCCCATTTCTCGTGTATCCGTTTACCCAGTGTGTTCAGGGTGAAATCGGGATTGCGGAGTGCTTCGCCTATGCATACACATTTCTGCATGGAGCAGTGATGGTAATCAATATGGTTCTTTTCGGCAAATTCAATCAGTTTGATCAGAAAGGAAGGGACTACCATGCCGCAAGTGGGATGGATGCGCCGGATAGTGTCCCATTGCAGTTCGGGAATGCCGTTTCCCACACGGGCTACCCCCATGCCCAGCTCACGGGCTCCCATATAGTAGGCGAGGCCCGCCATGAAACGTCTGTCTATGGTGGTCATCAGTTGTAGTATATCCTGTCTGCTGCATCCGGTGGTGGTGAATGACAGATATTCGTTGTAGGCCAGCCGGTCAAGGTCCTCGGAAGTCAATACGAAAGTGACGGGGTCGCCCAAGGTTCCCGAAGTGGTGACATAGTCAATAATTTCATCGCGGCTCACGCAAATAAAATCTTCATTATGAAGTTGCAGGTCTGTCTTGGTCGTGACAGGTATTTGTTGCAAGTCTTCTATGGTTTTTATCTGTTGTATATCGATGTGATATGCTTGGAACAGATGTTGGTAGAATCGTGAATGATTCTGCAAATAAAGCAGTTCCTCAGCCAGCCGGCTTTCCTGATAGGCTTTGATTTCTTCAGGGGAGCGGAATTGTATTTCCGGATTCTTATTCATTTTAGTTGTTTATTTTATGTTCTATACGTTCTGATTCACTTCGCTTGGGGATAGGAAGCAAGAGGGCTTTCTTCCAATTGCGCAGGGCTTTGTCCTGCTGTCCTGTGGCATGATAGTAATCTCCCAGCAACTCGTACACATAAAAGAAATGAGGGTTGGCATGTTGGAAGGCATGCAGGGTCTGTTCGTCCAGCCGTTCTTTCTTTTTAATCTGCTTCCGTAGTACAGGAGCCAGTCTTTTGTAAGTCATCAGCTGTTGGTATTCCTGTTGTTGCAGGAAGGAGTCCGCAGGCACTGTCAGGTTTTCGGTATAGATTTCATGGTTGAAATCGATGGAGTCGCTGAAAATCCTGTTCAGGTCGTATGCCACGTACTTGCCGCATTGCCAGGGAGCGGTGGATACCCACATCCGTTTTTTCTCGGGTTGGAAAATGACGGAGTGATGGGCGATGAACTGGTTGATGGCCATTTCATTGGCAAGGCCCAGTTCCGCTTCTCCCACTCCTTTCCGGTTGCGCAGGATAGAGGCGGCTTTGGGGGCATCTATCGGTGCGTTTTCTTTCAGCAGTTCCTGCAAGCGGGCAAAGCGGTAGGGGCTGTCCGAAGTTTCTATGTTTTCCAGGTTCCGTTTGTCATGGCCGAAGGTTTCCGACTGGTAGTGGTTGGTACAGATGATCTGCTGCCCGTTTCCTGTGAATAAGGCTATTTTCTCCGGCGATTTCTCGATAATTGCGGCTCTGCCGTCCTTGGCCGAACCCACCAGTATGGACTCCGAGACAAATGTTTTCCGTTTCCGGGCGATAGCGTATGCTTCCTCAATGGTAGAAGCATATTGCAATATTTCCCTGGTCAGAATGGAAATAGGGGTGGCGGATGCGGCAGGCAGATCCGATTTGGCGGCATTGATGGTGACAGTCAGCCCCGTTTCATTCATGCCGGAAAGGACACCGGTCATTCCGGCCCATCCCACGGATGCGAAGCGATATCCGTTTTCGGGTTGGTAAAACGAAACGAGCTTGTTGCGTGCAAAGGCGTCACCCATGTAGAAATCGAAATTACGGCCGATGATAAGGGAAGAATCGGCACTGTTCTCACCCCAGCAGGCAAATGAACTGCATCCTACCAGCATATAGTCCTGCATGGCATGTCCCAAGTCGTGGGCGGAGTGGTAATTCAACTGACGCTCGTAGGGGGTGCCGATGAAATCATACTCATGGGTGCAGGAGAGGGAGATGCCATAAATCTCGTCCCGGTACTCTTCCGGCACATTTTTCCCCAGATTCCGGTTGAAAAGGACAATGAAGAAACGGAGGAATTTAAGATAACTTTCAGAGGGGACTATCTCTTTTATCTGATCCACAAATACTTTTTCCTGAAAATAAAGTAAGTCGGAAGTCAGTTGGCCGATGGCTTTGCCTCTTTCGTAGGCAGGTCCGCTGACTTTCAGTTCCCAAAGTCCGCTCTCACTGTGCCGCAGGTAGTTTCCGCCATACTGCCGGAGGCTGTCTTTCCGTATCACACGATCCGTTTCAGGGGTAGACGCAAATTGCGGAGTCATCATATCGGCAGATAGATAGAGATAACTCATGCCTATCATGATCGCCGCTATCAGAATCAACAGGGCCATCCCCCCGTACTTTATTGTTTTCTTCCAAATCTTATGCATTGCCTACTTTTTTTGCTAAATATTCCTGACCTACAAATTCCGAACAAGTGAGCATGGCTGTCAGCGTCACGCCCAAAGCGCCGTGTACATTCAGATTCTGCCCCGTGAGGAACAGATTCTTCAGTTTGGTGCGTGTGGAAACAAAACTGATTTGCGGATACTGGTAGTTTTTGACAATGCCGTATGCCGAACCGTCTATGGTTCCGGTATAGTCCCGATAGCTCAGCGGAGTCGTGGTATGGATCTTTTCAATGCAATGATTCCAGTGAAATCCGAACCGCCTCAGGAACTGCAAGATCTGTTCCGTCTTTTCTTCTTTGAACTGGCGGTATGCTCGCCACGGTGTTCGGGGGTCGTATCCGTCCATTTGCTGACCTCATCCATATACATGGGGGTCAGTATGGAAACCACCTCTGTGAATTTGCTGTTGCCGCGGGGTACTTGCATGGAGATCATGCAACTGGGGGTATTCCCTTTGTGCATCTCTTTTTCATACCATACATCCTCATTGCCGTGCAGGTATATATTATGGTTCTGATAGGGGCAACAGTCTTTTTTCATCATCAGATTCAGCGTGAATATCCCGTAACTGTTTTCCAGTGACTTGATGCGAGACACAAAAGCCGGTTTGATGGAATGGTTCTTATCCAGCAGGGATAAGGTGAGTTGCGGATGCAGGTTGGATATGACGTAAGTACTTTCCAGTATCTCTTCATGGTTCACTTCCACTCCTTGTATGGCTTCATCCTTGACAAGGATACGGGTCACTTCTTTCCGGTTCAGCACCGTACCGCCGTTGGCACGTATGATATGGATTAATTCCAGACTGACTTGCATACTTCCTTCCGTGAAACGATAGGCGCTCTCCAGATAAGAGTTGTTAATCATGGCGTGTTCATAGAAGGTAGATTTATTTTTGATCCCGCCATAGAGCAGGGAGGTTGCGGCAAGTACATTCTGTAAATCCCTGTTCGTGGTAACGGATGCTATCATCCCGGCTGCTGAGGTGGCAAAGAAATCCATGCCTTCTTGGGACAGGCGGCCTTTTTCAGGTGGTCTGTGCTGATCAGGTTTCCCACCGATCGGATAGCTGCCACATACCGTTTTAAGTTCTCCCGTTCATGGGGGAATGAGTGGCACAGGGTTTCCATGAACCGTTCATGCCCCATGGCGTAATCATAGATAGCGTCTTTATAATAAATCCGGTCGAACACTTCTTCATCCATCCGTTTGATGGATAACTTGTCCATGATACCGAAATAACGGAAATACTGATTCATGATTTGTCCTTCATCCAGACTGCCGATATAGTGAATGCCGGTATCCATCCGGTGCCCGCCGCGTTGATAAGTCTGGAAGCAGCCGCCAAACAGTTCATTCTTCTCCAGCACACAGACGTGGTAGCCCTCTTTGCTCAAGATGGCTCCGCATTCCAGACCGCCCAGTCCGCTGCCTATGATGATGATATCGTACTTACTCATGTTCCGGTTTGTTTTTTTGGAAGATATAAATCGTATTCGAGGTATATCTGTCATTAGGTAAAATCTCCAGCTGCATCCCACCTTCTTGCGCGATGCTCCTTATTTGCGCTTCGGATGTGAAACAAAGTTGTTCTGTCGTCTTGTTGAAACTGAAAATGCCGGTAGACAGCAGTTCCGTGAAACGGGTGAGGCGGTGTTTCCGGGTGTTGGCGGCATTGCCGTCCCGCACAATCAGCTTTCCTTCCGGGCGCAACTGCTCCATGCATCTGAGCAATAAGGTCCGCTGGTGCTCATAGTTCATATAATGCAGGATATCATTCAGTATGAATGCGTCACTTTCCGGCAAAGGGTATTCCAATGCATTGGCGTATACAAATTGCAGGTGGGGAGTGCGGAGCCAACCCTGTTGCGCTACTGCTATCTTGTCCTCATCATAATCAATCCCTGTAATCTCCCGTTCCTCGGAAAGTTGGGAAAGCATATAGCAAAGCGGTCCGAATCCGCAGCCGATATCTGTAATCTGTCCTTTGACAGGAACCAGTTGGTTGAATAACCTGTAGTTATCTTCCATTTTCACCTTGATGCGTATGTACCATTCCTCTACCGGTCCTTTATAGATATAGTTCTGTACCAGATTTTCGTAGAAGACGGGATTGTCCGTTGTGCTTTGTTCCCGACAGATACGGGCATATTCTTTTTTCATCCGCGCGGAGATGTTTTTGGTACGTTCCTGATAAGTGGTTCCGTACGTAGCATCGTTGGCTGGGATACGCGGTAGAATCTCTGTCAGCATGATGCCTTTCCGTACATTGAACGGCTGTGCTTGGCTATGATCTTGCAGTTGCCGTAAAGGATGACCGGAATAATATCCAGTTGCAGTTTTTCCGACAGATAGAAAGCTCCTTTATGGAAACGCTTCATCCGTCCGTCGTAGGTACGTGTTCCTTCGGGGAAAATGGCGATGGAATATCCTTCTTTCACCTTTTGGCGCATCCGTTCCACGTAAAGCTCGTAACCGTCTCCTACGTAATAGAAATCGGCATAGCGGATAATGGCTCCGAAGAAAGGAGAGTGCCATACCCAGTGATTGGTAACCATGACCAGTTTGGGAGTCAGTGCCAATAATACCAGTATATCGATGAAAGACTGATGATTGGCTATCAGGATGGCAGGCTTTTTAAACGTTTCTCCTGTCCGGTTTATCCTTTCTTTATGTACAAATGTGGCTATATGGATCAGGCTTTTGCAGGTGACATGTATCAGTTGGCAAAGTACTTGTTTCTTATAGGCTTTGCGGATAGGAAGCAAGGTCATGACAGCTATCAGCAAGCGCAGGAACAGGCATCCGATAAAGAACAGCAGGAACAGGCCGCCGGTTCTTGCCAGTCCTGTCAATGTATAAGGAGGCAACCCTTTGGAAGCGGGTGCTGTGATGAAGAACCGGAAAAGAATGGGTTGCAGCGTGTAGGCTACCAGTACGACGGCAATCATTCCCAAAATGGAGATGAGGGAAATGGACTGCAATGCCGGATGGCGTGCGAAGACCAACGTACCCATACCTATCACGGTGGTGAAAGCGGAGAAGAAGATGGCTGTTTTGTGCGAGTTCAGCAACTGCCGTCCTGTGCGGTACTTATTCTGCAATCCGTCCATAATGAAGATGCTGAAATCATCCCCGATTCCAAAAATAAAGGTGGACAGAATGATGTTGATGATATTGAATTCAATACCCAGCATGCCCATTAACCCCACAATGATAATCCAGCTGACCAGCATCGGCAGGAAACTCATCAGAGTCAGTTCTATGCGTCCGTAGGAGATCCATAAGGCAAAGAAAATCAGAAAAGAGGAGATATAAAGAATCAGATAGAAATCCTGATTGACGGCTGATACCCATTGGCTGGCGAAATAGCCGCGGTCGAAGATAACCACCTTCTCTTTTGGTTGGAAAAGGGGGTACACCGCTTCCTTGTCGGTTTCGTTCATCCGTACCTGAGTAATCAGCATGGTCAGGGAATCGGCGGAAGTCTGCCATTCGTTCAGAAGCCGGGTAGTGATTTCATTCTGGTAGTCCAAAGGCTGGAACGGACGGTCGAGCCATTGGAAAAACGGCTCGAATGCATGTTCACGAAAATGATAACGGGCAGCCTCTGTCCGGATGGTTTCGCGTAACCGGGCTTTCTTTTCCGGAGTCCAGTAGTTGTGCCATTGTTTCAACCGTGCTTCCTGCACCTCTTCCGGTATCAGAAACTGTCCGGCAGAGGCGTAATCTTTTATTTTTCCTTCTTCTTTCAGTTGGGCGAGCAGCCGGTTCGTTTCGGCGTATTGTCCGGTAGCGTCTCCCATATCTTTGCCTGTACTGACAAAGAGAACAGTCTTTTCTTTCTTGTCAAAGAGTTCGGCCAGCTTGTTTTCCGATTGTTTCAAGTGGGCAGGCTCATAGTTCAGACTCATCATATCCTCGTTGAAACGCACGTTCTGCGAGGTGAATAAACATATTATGGTCAGCACGAGAATGCCCCCTACCAAGCCTTTGTTCTTTTCGTATGGATAAGCGTTCAGTTTCTCGATAAAGCGTAGCACCGCCCCTTGTTTTACATGCGCCTGCCCTTTCAGGAAATGCGGCAGATAGACCAGGCAAAACAGCGTGTTCCTATCAAGGCAAGCGAGGCGAACAGACCGAAATCCCGTAACAGGTTGGAACTGGTAAAGAGGAGGCTGAAAAAGGCGCCGATGGTAGTAAAACTGCCTACGGTAAGCGGATAGGCGATTTCTTTGATTAATTGTTGTACCGATGATACATGATTCTGATGCGCCAGCATGTGTATGGAGTAGCTCAAGGCAATGCCCATTACGGCGGAGCCCGCACCTACGGCAATGGCTGAAATGCCGCCTTTGATAAAGTAGATGAGGCATAAGGCGAATAAAGCTCCGAACAGCACCGGGGTGATGATAAGCGGAATGGATTTCTTATGCTTGAATACCAGAGATATGAAGACAATGATGATAATCAGCGCGATGGAAGAAGTGACCAGCGTATCTTTCTTTATCTGTCGTGCATTGTACACTCCTACGGAAGGACCTCCGAAATATTCGGCAACCAATTGGGGATGTTCCTTTTCCGCTTTTTGCAGCTCATTTTCAATCAGCCGGATGAGTTTGTCATTTTTGCCCGTGCTTCCGGTGTTGAATACCGGGGTGATGAACATCAGCAGGGTGGAACCGTCCCGTGAGAAGATATGTTCATTAATCAGTTCGTAATTAGCTTCCAACTGGAAGTCTTGCAGATGTTTCAGCGTCTGGCTGCCCAGTCCCAACGGGTCCCGCATAATGTAGTTCTTCAAGGCGAATCCTGCCGGAGATATCAGGTTGGAATAGTTCTTCTGCATCAGGGCGGCAATGTTTCCGGCGGTAAGCAAGGTGTCCAGCCGTTGGTAGGCCTCGTCGGAAAGGAACAGGGGCAGGTTGTCGTAAACAAAATCTCCGACACTGTTGATCAGGTTTTCGTCGGCTTTTGAGAAGATCTCTTTAATCAGGGTTCCTTCCGCTTGTTGCTGTAAATCCTGTTTAATGGTTTCGGCAGCTTCAATCAGGGAATCCGCATCCGCCACACCGTCCTTGCCGGACAGCATGATCATAATTTTATCCTTTATCTTCAGATTTTCAAATACGTTGATGGCATTTTGGGAGTCCTTGGTATCCGGAAAGAAACTGGTTACGTTTTCCTCGAATCTGACTTGGGCGGCAAAAAGGGCCATAAAGAGGATGCATACGCTGAGGGACAGGTAAAACAAGACTTTATGCCTTTCAAAATAGTTATATAATCCAACAAAGAATTTAGTCATATCCGTTTTTTCTCCTACATATAGCCAGCAACACGGTGGAGATTACTCCAGACAGCAGACTGCAAGCCATTGCAAAGATAATGCTTCCTATTAAATATTGCTCTAAAACTGATTTGACATTTTCAAGAGAAAGGTCTCCGAGATGCAAATCGGGAGGATTACCCAGTACCATGCAGCCTGTCCGGTAACTGCCGTACAGCAATAGGGGAATCATGGGTGGAATACTGATATTGGCGGCGACAAGGGCAATCACTTTATTCAGTCTGAACAGATGCGCAAGAAAGAGGGTGATCAGCATCTGATAACCCCATAACGGAACGATACCCATAAAAATCCCCAGCATGATGGCGAGTACAATCTTCAGGTTGGATTCCCGTGTATTCAGCACATGGTCGGTGAAGAATCGCTTGCAGTTGCTCCATGACAGTTTGCGGAGCAGGTTACGGGGAACAATCCAAAGGCAGGTAATCAGCACCAGCACCGTGTTCAGCACACTGATACGGGTAAAATCCCGGAACGGCCGGAAATGGGATACCCGTTCTGCTTGCGGGGGATAATACACGTGGATGGGAATGTTCTTCACCGCTACATCTCCCCATGCGGCAAAGACGATGGCTTCCAACTCAAATTCGTATTTGGCGGTGTACCAGCAGCTTTGCACATTCATTTTGCGCAGAGGGTAAAGGCGGTATCCCGATTGTGTATCTTCCAGTTTCAGCCCGGTTTCCAGTCTGAACCAGAAATTAGAGAATTTATTGGCAAAGGTATTCTTGCCCGGCATATTGTCGGAGGCTAAGTTTCGGGCGCCTACCAGCAGCGTGTCGGGCTCTTTTTCAATGGCTTCGATAAAACAGGGAATATCGGAAGCGAAATGCTGTCCGTCCGAATCGATGGTGATGGCATAGCGGAAACCTTCTTTTTTTGCTTGGGAAAGACCGTGCTTTAAAGCGGTTCCTTTTCCTTTATTGACAGGATGGGTAATGGTGCGGATAGCCGGATATTGTTCCAGAATGTTGGCCGTATCATCCGTAGAGCCGTCATTGACGACAATGATATCGTCTGCATACCTGCATACCTCCTCAATGACTGCCGCCAGTGTCTTCCCGTTGTTGTAGGTGGGAATAACGACGACAATCTCCAGTTCCTTTAGTTTCTTCCGCCAAACCGATGTTGTGTTTGTACTCATCTTGTTTTTCAGTCAAACTATTCAGATACGTTTGGGATGAATGTTTTCGTACCTGAACTTATGTGGTTTCTAATGGGTGACAAAGATAGTATATTTTCGGATGCGGGCATTCTGGCGTTAATTATTTATTTGGAGATGCATTTTTAATTTTAAAGCAGGTAAACACCAACTTGTTCTCGTCGAATTGCGGATTTTCCAGATTGTTCTCGGATATATACAGTCCTTCCCTTCCCACAAAACTCTTTTTATAGAAATATTTCTTTCCGGGGAATTTTGTTTCTCCGATGATTTCAAAATCCGCGTTCAGTACAATGACGGAGAACTCCTTTCCTTTGGGTTCGTCATAGGGGCTTTCGTTGGAAGCCAGTTTGTAAGGCATTTCAGCAAAACGGTAGTACACATTGCGGTATTTGTCATACATGATATGCCAATATCTAGGATTTTCATTGAGTTTTATAATAGCATTAATGCCTTCCATAGAATTACCCAGTTTGGGCTTCATGCTTTTCAGATATCTGCTTTTGGCGTTATACCATCGGATATGTTTCAAGTCATCTGTAACCATCAGGCTGTCATATCCGAAAAATCCACAGACCAAACGGCTCTCTTTGTAGTTGTAATCATAACTAAAACCGTATCCTCCTGCGATATTGTCATATTCCTCTTTAAAGATGGGTGGATAGAAAATAGGAATCCATTTAACTTCTCCTGTTCTCAGATCCTGTGAGGCGAACATATGGGTTCTAGGCCAGTCTTCCTTTTTCATATCGGGTTTTAAAATTTCTTGGCGTAGAAATATGCATGAGTCTTTGATAAAAGCAGGTGCATTGTAGTAACTGCCAAAAGACAAGGGTGTAAATCTGCCTTCAGGAGTTTGGAAATTATAGTTTCGTATTATTTCCCCTTGAGAGTTTATGGAACTGAGCCGACTGATATTATTCTGTGCAACTAATATATATTGAGAATCGGGGGAAGGTCTACTGCCGAATACAGCTGGTAGCCCGTTGGGACCTGTCTTGTGAAGAGGTATCCGTTTGGCTATCTGTTGATTCTCTATATCAAAAATGACAATGTCATATAATGATTTTTGTGTATTCTCAAAGTGAAGGTATTCTTTCCCGTTTTCTTCGAATTGGAACATGGATTTGCTTAAGTAATAGGTCTGTTCGTCTAAAGGGAAAGCCAGCTGTTTTTCTGCTACCAGTTCTACTTCGTTCTGTTTGCCAGCTTCGTTTTTTGGGGAGGACTGGCAAGATACGAGGGTAAATATAGAAAAGAGTGATATAAAAAGGAGTGTTCGATTCATAATATTTTCGGTTTTATGATATTTGTAATTCATGTGGCCGGTTAAAAATCCAGCCACATGAATTGTTGGTTGTTAATTGGTAGGAGCACCATGATTCCCACCTTCTCCTGAACCTTCACCGGGGGCACCTACCTCTACTCCGGTGCCGCATTTACCATCTTCACTGATACACACTGTGCCTGTAGCAGCCATTTTGCAATTTTCCCATTCAGCTTCGAAAGCACAGTACTTTGGACCCCCTCGTGGCATTTGCACGGCAGGTGCTCCAAACACTACTTCCTCATTAGAAGAGTGGAGGTTCAAGCTTATTGCAAATGTTGCAATAACAGCCATAATCATTGTAAATTTTGTTTTCATAGGTGTCATATTTATAATTGTCTGAATATAAGATGTTTAATGGGTGTTGACAACTATAAATGGACTTATTGTTCTTGCTATTATGGATATTTAACAGAAGGACTTGCTTCATTGATACTTACTTGCCATCAGTACCGCTTTCAACTTGATAAATTCTGTTCCATTACAAATGCCTTCTGCCTGCAACTTGAAAAGATGCTCTTCTGTTTTTTCTAATCGGATAAACAGCTGTAGTAGCGGAGTCTCCAGCGGGTTGATGGCAGACAGGAATTTGGAAGAAGCAATCTGTACATACTGCAAAGGTTGGTTGGCGATCTGTTCGGCACTTTCTTTTATTATCTGTAAGGTACAGACGCCCGGAACCACCGGCTGTCCGGGGAAATGACCTTGATAGAGCACATGGCCGGGATTCAGCTCTATCTCTATTGCCTGTTTTCCGTCTTCTCTTTCCTTTATATGAATGATTTTATAAAAGTTCTCCAGCAGCATTTCAAGGGTTGTTTATGTTCAGTTTATCCAATTGGATTCTTAGCCGTATCAGCGGATGCTTGATTTGTACTTTCTCCGCCTGTCCGTTTACAAAGCCGGACAAGGTGAATACCGTCTTTCCAAATCCTTTGCCACTGATTCTTTGCTCAAAAGTACTACTTTTCTTTTTAATACGTGCTTTTTCACTCTTTAGAAATAGATTTTTGAAATCAGTTTCCAGTATTTTCAGCATCTTTTTCTTCCTCATCGGTTCAATGCAACTGTTTACTATGAAAGTGTCGCGGTGCAAGGAAAAGTCAAAAAGGCTGAGGCCAAAGTAAGTGGATCCCAGGATACGGATTTCGTTATCAGGCATTTGGCGGACAATGAGCATTCCGCTGAAATGATGTTTCATGAAATCCAGTTGCAAGTTGTACTTTTGCGACTGTGCTTCTGCCTGCAGGATGGGAGGCAGTGCCGTAGCTTCCCCTGTCACCCGGTGTGAGCAGGAGAGCAGGATAAACAGCAACAGCAGCCAGCTAGCGTATCGTAAACTTTGCTCATCTTTCAAAGAATTGAATTTCTTGTCCGAGAATTCGTATTCGGTATAGTTGGTTGCGGTTTCCGATAAACGTAGTTTGTGGACAGACATGTCTTTTTTGTCTAAATAAATTTGAATCTGGTTGATATATGCCTTTACCGCTTTGCTGACGGGCTTGATTTGAATGAGATAGTAATGGGCGTCTTCAAAATATTCCAAAGCATAGCCGGGCGACATGTTGGACAGGTCGCCCACCATGCAGGCGGTAAGCATATCCTGCATTTGGTTCATCATCTTATTGGAGTGAAGGTCCATGATGCTTTTCTTTCCGTCCGATACTATTTTCAGTTGGTTGTTGTTGATCACGATAAGGTAGTTCATGGGCTGGGCGTAGTCCATGCATATCTTATTGCTCTTTTTATAATAGAACGTTCCTTTCGAGGTTATTTTCTCATCGAATACATCCAGATATTTTATCTGAGTGAAATTACTTTCGATGGACTCTATATTTTTAGCCTCTTGCAGCAGACGGGCTTCAAAATCTTTCAAATCAGTAAGTTTCTTCATCTGTTGGGCTTGCATCGGCAGGACTGTACAGAACATCAAGAGCAAAAGTATTTTCATGTAGGTCATACTTTATAGTGGTTTATCTGTTTGTAATGGGAGGCAAAGATAGTATATTTTGAGAAACCATTGAAGTAGAAGGTGGAATGTTTGATTTACCTTACATAAAAGTGTTTTTTGCAAAATATCTGTCACATCTGTCACGCCAGTGCTTTAATGGGCTAATAAACAGCGTGTTAAAAGTGTGACGGATTGTGTGACAGATAAAAGTCTGTCACAGTGTGTCAATGTGTATGCGGACACTGGTTATAGGGGCGGTCGATGAAGCTATACCGTAGTTGGACGATTTAGTATAATGTGTTGTGAGATAGTGTGTTCCGCTATTAGGAACAACTTGTTTCAATAGTGGAACTTTCTGTTCCACCTTAAGTCTACCGCTTCAGGGTAACTACTCTTTCACCGTATTTGCAAGAATAGTTGGCAATCTTTTCACTGCGCCGTGAAGACTTTCTTAATGTTATCTTCTGCATAATGTAAAAATAGGCCTAAAGAAAATATCAGACAATAAAATTAAATGCTATCTTTGTTGCTACACAAGCAGAAAGAATAAGATGAACAGAAAAATGAACAGGGCATTTTATATGCTACTATTTACTTTTAGCCTTTATGGATGTAATGTTGAAATGTCCCAAAAGGTAAATGAAACATTATACCAGGCAGAAAACTGTATGGAAGAGTTTCCGGATAGTGCACTGTCATTATTGCAGCATATTTCCCATCCGGAGGACTTGAAAGGGAAAGCACAAGCGGACTATGCTTTGCTTTATTCGCAAGCCTGCGATAAGAATCAGATTTCTATTACAAATGATTCGCTGATACGGATTGCGGTGAGATACTATGAGGATAAAGATGAGGATTTCAATGCTGCTAAGAGTTATTTTTATCAGGGTTGTGTATATCGCAATGCCAACCAGGATGCAATGGCTATAGAGGCTTACTTGAAGGCATTGGATAAGATGCCGAAAGGAAAACCGCATAAATTGTGGATGCAGATATATTTCAACTTGGGAGAGCGATATCGTTATCAGAATCTCTATGGCAGCAGTATGGAGATGTTTCAGAAATGTTTGGGGGCTTCTAAGGAGTTGAAAGATTCTTCACTCTTGTTTTTCCCTTATCGAGGGATTGCAAACGCCTATTTATTTACAGAAAAAAGCGATAGTGCTCTGATATATTACCAAAAGGCGTTGGCTATCAGTCAGTATATTCATAATGACTTTTGGGAATCGGCTATATTAGATGATATAAGCAATACTTATCTATATAAAGGAGATAGCTCAAGGCTGAACAATTTATTAGGCTTCCATTGAAAAAGATAAGTCAGCCAGCAGTTTATATCTTAGGAGTAAATTCCTTTGCTATAGAAATGAACTGGATTCTGCCAAGGAATTGCTGTTAGTGGGATGCCAATCTAATAGTTTATATATCAAAACCAATTGTTACAATCTCTTATATGAAATAGAAAAGAAATTGCAGAACCATTTTTATGCTTACGCCTATAATGATTCATTCAATCTTTACCGAGATTCTATAGAAATATTAAAACGACATCAAGAAATACAGAACCTACACATAAAACACGCCATAGAACTACAGAAAGGAGAAGAGAAAAGGAAAGAAGAAAATATTTATTGGATAATCTGTTTCATATTTATGATGCTTTTGTCAGGCAGTTTATGTCTCTACTTATATTTAAAGAAGAAATACAAGGAATACCTTTTAAGAAAAAGGATATTAACTCTAAATGACCAAAACCAAACGATCAGTAATTATCTGGAACAGAAATTGGGCAAAGAGATTCTATTACAGGAAACAATTACAGCCTTTAAAAGGGAAAAATTACAAAGAGGGATAGATACTTTTAATGTTTCTCCATGGAAAGAAAAACTAAACGAAGCAGAGAAACAAATTAAATCCGGTGATTATATAAGGCCGGACGAACAAAGACTACTCTATCAGGAACTCGATGTCTCTTTCAAGGAATTTATAGCCGGCATTACTGAGATTTATCCAAGATGAGCAGGGAGGATGTTTATTATTGTATTTTGTCCAGTCAGAATTATAAGTCCCGAACTATTATGTATTGCATGAGCAGTTCGGGCGGTGCACTTCGTACCCGTAAGAACCGATTGAAGAAAAATATGGCTGAAGATACGTTTCAAATGATATTTCGTAAATAAGAATCCTTGTCACATGATGATTGTGGCAGTCGTAATAGGCATATTGTAACGCTTTTCCTTGTTTTTGTAACGCTTTTACTGCTACAGGAAATGGATGTTTTCTCTAAATTTGTACAAACGAAAAACACAATGATTATGAGAAAAGTACTATTATTATTGCTTTGCTGCATCAGTGGTGTAGTTATGGCGGAAACGCGAAAAGATATTGATTTGAAAAAAACGATGTAGAGATTCGTCCATTATCAATAATGTCTGAACCAACAGCATATCAAGCCGATGCTGTAATCTGTATCTGGTTGCCAAATGCCTCTCCTTATGTAACCGTCAGCATTGTCAATGAAGAAACGGGCGTGCAGGTCTATTTTATGATATATGCCGGAATAAACAATATTCAGATAAACCTGGAGAATGAGATAGAAGGAATATATACGCTGAAAGTAAACCTAGAAGGAACAGAATATACCGGATATTTTATACGATAATCACTGCTCATCAATATCAACAAAACCATTTAATATGATGAAAAGCTTAGCAAAATTGGAAGCATTCAAATTGGACAAGAAACAAATGAATGTCCTAGGTGGGAAAGGCTATATGTGCGCCGACAACCAAAGAGAATTTTATTGTATGACTGACTGGGGACACGGTTATGATATAGATAACGGGGCAGCAGTATGTGGATGGGATAATCTGGAAGCTCAAGATCGGTTGAGAGATGTATATAGAGACCAAGGCGTAGGTAAGGATTACAAACATATATTCTGCTATTAAAGTTATGAAAGTTCTGCATTTCTGTCTGCTTGCCATGTTTTTTTCTTGCACTTCGAATGTGGAAAAGGGTGAATATACTATTCTGGACCCTACCACGTTTGAAGAAAAGGAACTGTTATTGTCAGACTATGTAGACGAAGTCCGTTTTATCATATTCGATACGACTTTCCTTTTCAGGGGATTCGGAGACTATTATATAGATGAAGACAATATTATTATAGATAGTACCGAAGCATAGCCAGATTCACCCCTAAAGGAAAATTCCTGAATAAAATAGGTCGCATAGGAGAAGGCCCTGCTGAATATCTTGATTTCACAAGTATGGCGGTAGACCCCATAGAGAAAAAAGTTTATGTGTATATGATGGAAACGTTCCGGTTGTCTACCTATTTATTTGATGGAACATATATCGGTACCAAACAAGTGGAACATTCCAAACGTCGATACTGGCCTAGGTCTATGATATACGACCAAGGAAAATTGTATTTCCTTTTCGGCTTGAATATTGACTCGGCGGATTATCCCCAATACGAATGGGGTACACTGGATACCTGTTCCGGTCAAATATCACTGAGAGTAGCAACTGATAAGGTTTGGGGACGTACCAACTCACCTTCATCTCCCGATAGTTATAATAACCAGCTCCTTTATTGGAACTTTTTTAATGACAGTATCTATCGTTTGAAAGGAAACCATTATGAAGTGGAATATTTATGGGCAAAAGGAGACTGGCGGTTTACCTATGAGGATGGATCACAAATCTTTTCCCCTCTCCGCAAGGGCTGTCTGCGGATCTATACTATGGCCGAGACCAATAATTATTTGTATATTGTATTCTATCGACAAGGAGGAGACCTTATTTGTTTCTATGACAAGACTCAAAAAGGATGGCGTGCTCTCCGGATTACCGATGACATATATCATACTGATATCAGATTCCTATGGAACGGGTATCACAATCTGAACGGGCGGGAATATATGTCACAAGTCATACGGAGCGAAGAGTTGAAGGAGAAACTTTACGAGGGTGGAACTCCGGAAGGAAAAAGGATAGCGGACCAGATAGATGAAGAGGCGGGATTGATGCTCATGCTCTTTAGGTTGAAAGAGAGAAGTGAATAATAAATAGATGTTATGGAATAAAAAGATTAGAAATATGCCGGGAATTGACCACACCACCTATATACTTTACCGATATTTAAAAGAATTGTCGGTAAAGATAAGCTATGGAAGTATCCGGCAGTCGCTGGATACCCCTATGGGAAATACCTTGCGGGGAATAAGTGACGCTTTAGATGAGTTTCATATCGTGCACGATGGTTTATTCAACTTCCGGCAGAATACTTGAAGGAATTGGAGTGCCCTTTCATTTCGGTTATACAAAACGGACATTTCTGTATCGTAAAGAATATGAACGAAAAAGAAGTGATGCTGATATTCGACAAGGGAAAGAAAAGCATTGTTTCTCTGGAGTTTTTCCTTACAATATGGAAAGGTACCGTGTTGATAATAGATCCGTTGCAGACAGTTCAGCAAGAACCTTATTACAGAATAAAACAGATTGTTAGCTACCTTTATATATATAGATATCTCATTATTCTTGCTTTGGCAGGTATGATATACTTGTTTGTAAATCAAGCTCATATAGGAGAAACGCTTTTTAATCTGATGACATGGGTGGGATTGACTGTGCCATCGGCATCATCTATAAAGAGTCATACGATAAGGATTTTCTGCAACGCTTTTGTAAGATAGGTACTGTGGTGGACTGTAATGGGATACTACATTCCAAGGCTGCCAATGATAGGGGGACTAGGTCAGTTTGGGGGAAATGGCGTTGCTCTATTTTTCCACATTATTTCTTTATACGGCAATCCATGGGGCTGATTGCCTTATGATGTGGGTTCTGTCAACGGCTATTGCTTTAATAACCACCCTATGGTCTGTAGTTTATCAGGTTATAATCGCAAAGAAACTATGTATGCTTTGCACCTTATTGGATATGGTTATTTGGGCACAAGCTGCTATATTATATGGTTTTTATCATACAGATTCATTGGGTTTGACTCCGTCCTCGGTTGTTTTATTGCTGCTTGTTGCAGGGCTTTGCTGTAGCATTTGGTATTCCTTGAAAGAGTTGATTAGTGCCAATTATCAAAGTATACAGTTGAAGACTCAGAAAGAAGCCCTGCTATCTTATCCGTCTTACTAGATACGTTGCTCTCTATGGAAACTGAAATACCCCAAGCGGAATCTGCTATTGTCCTGCATAATGAGAAACAGCTGATAGGAAAATACAAATTATAATAAATCCGCATTGCAAGCATTGTGCCCTACATTACAAGGAATGGCTACGGCTGGATACTTCTGTCAGTCTGCTTTTTTCTGTTTCCGATCGGAACAGACAGGATAAAGAAGTTGCGTTGGCAGTTATTTCCTGTTACATCAGACACGGATTTCGGCAAGCCATGGATTTGCTTGGAGAATGGTTTGACAAACATGATACCGGACTGATAATACACTATCCACTTGTACCGCAAGCAGAACAGGTATTAGAGGCACAACGCTTATTGTAACAAGATTCATTTGCAGCATACTCCATTTATTACTATCAACGAAAGGAAAATGCCCGGAATCTACACTATAGAAGATTTGCACTATGTGCTATAAAGATATTGTTTGCAAACAAAAGCCAAGCGATAAGGGCTGTACATATCGCAACAAAATTATTTATGATCTAAAATCTTATCATTATGAAGACATTGGACAATCTGAAGGCATTCAGTCTGAAAAAGAAACAGATGAAGCAAGTTGGAGGTGGTAGTTATTGTACCGACTTAATTACAAACTACAATAACAATCACACTAAATGGTCCAAAGAAGTGCAAGAAATAGCTTTGGATATGATGCAAGCTCACTGTTAAGCCTAAAGTACCAAAGTTTATCAATTACAAAATTTTATTGCAAACGGATTTTATTAATTATTCAAAAGAAGCAACTCAGTATGAGTATGCTTCTTTTGATAATATAAAACAAAAAGAATGAGAAAAATAAATTTCATAATAATTCTCTTATTATCAAGTATCTGCTGTTTTGGACAGGGTGCTTCCGCCTCTTCTATAAACCGAAGTAGCAACTTTATTTTTAAACAAGCGTGTAGGAATTAAAGACTACAAGATTGGAAAACCAGACTATACATGCATTAAGATGAAAGATAGTATTAGCTCTTTTTTCTTAGGCAAGGTAGATACTGTATCTATTGATAAGGTGACCATAGATTTAAAGGTATCTATTTTAGGAGACACAATCCTGTATTCTGTCAGTAATGAGGAACGCAGTACAGAGGAGGACAATCAAAACTGTATTTCATACGCTTTTGAAAATCTATTTGAATCTAACGGAATAAAATCAGCTCCATTATGTTGCCAATTTACGCTTATTACGGACAATAGTAGTGCAGACTTATTATTAAATAAATTCTGTGATCCGTATACTTCCTTAGGAATCGGACTTCCCGATTCTTTACAGAATAAGAGTCTTATCGTGTGTTATGATAAGAATAAGGCTTTGATACACATGGCTTTCTATTACAATAATATTTTTATAGTAAGAATGGAGGAGGAGTATTACATACGGTTTATAAACGGTTTTCTGATATAAAGCGTCATTATCCGGAAATTAAATATATAAGAACCTATAAAATTAAAGCCCAATATCAGAAACAAAATAATGAAACGTTTTCCTCATTACCAGCAGCATGACCAGATGGACTGCGGCCCTACCTGCCTCCGCATGATAGCCGCTTTCTATGGTAAGCATTATTCTTTGGAAAGGCTGAGGGAAAAGTCATTCATTACCCGTCTGGGAGTATCCATGCTGGGTATCAGTGAAGCAGCCGAAAAGATAGGTTTCCGTACCATGGGTGTGCAAATATCCTTTCAACAATTACTGGAGGATGCGCCTTGCCTTGTATTGTACATTGGAATCAGCAGCATTTTGTGGTGGTGTATCGCATGTCGAAAGGACAAGTGTGGGTGGCCGATCCGGGAGCCGGAAAGGTGAAATATGCCCAAGAGGAATTTTGTAATTGCTGGCAGAGCAATAAAAAGAAGGAAAAGGCGACAGGTATTGCTTTATTGCTGGAACCACACCGGATTTCTATGCGGTGGAAGAAGAAGACACGATAGATTATCAGGGATTGGGATTTCTGTTCTCTTATCTGCGCCCATACAAACAATTATTGGGGCAATTGTTACTTGGTCTGTTGCTGGGTAGCCTTATCCAGCTATTACTGCCTTTCCTTACTCAATCCATAGTGGACTTTGGCATCAGTAACCAAAACCTAAATTACGTATATCTGGTTTTATTGGCACAACTGATGCTGACTTTCAGCAGCTCTACCGTAAACTTTATCCGTGGCTGGATTTTGCTGCACTTGGGAACACGAATCAACATTTCCCTCATCTCCGACTTCTGAGCAAACTGATGAAACTGTCCATGGGGTATTTCGATACTAAAATGACTGGGGATATTCTTCAGCGCATCAATGACCATGCCCGTATTCAAAGCTTTTTGACAGGTAGCAGCCTGAACATTCTTTTCTCTATGTTCAATATATTGATATTTGGAATTGTACTGGCTCTTTATAGCGGTACTATCTTCCTGATTTTCATCATAGGGAGTCTTGTCTATATTATCTATGTATGGTTGTTCCTGAAGAAACGGGCGGAACTGGACACAAGCGTTTTGCTCAGCAGTCTGCCAATCAGAGTAGCGTGGTACAATTGGTTACCGGTATGCAGGAAATAAGACTCAGTGCCTGTGAGCAACAAAACGCTGGGAGTGGGAACGTATACAGGCAAAACTTTTCCGTCTGAATATCAAAAGTCTTGCCCTCGCCCAGTATCAGGATTCGGGAGCTATATTCATAAATCAGACGAAGAATGTAATCATTACCGCACTGGTAGCGGCATTGGTGATAGAAGGGAAAATGACACTGGGCATGATGCTTTCCGTGCAATACATCATAGGGCAACTGAACAGCCCTATAGACCAGTTGATTACATTTATCAGAGATATGCAGGATGCGCGCCTTAGTGTAAACCGGTTGGGCGAGATAAGGAATAAAAAAGATGAAGAAGATAACAACAGAGGGCAGATAAGGAATATTCCCCCTAGCAAAGATATAGAAATAAAGAACCTTTCATTCAGTTATGACCCACTAAATGAAACGCCGACGCTCAATCATATTAACCTGACTATTCCTGCCGGAAAACAAACGGCCATAGTGGGAATGAGCGGAAGTGGAAAAACCACTCTTGTGAAGATGTTATTGGGTTTTTATCCTCCTGCTAAAGGAGAAATAACATTGGGCGGTATCAATTTGAATAATTACAATATACGCCAATGGAGAAAAAATGTGGCATAGTAATGCAGGACGGATTTATTTTTCTGACTCTATTGCCGGAAATATCGCTCCCGGAGTAGAACATATAGATACTGAATTATTAAGGTATGCCGCCCGTATAGCCAATATCGAAGAATACATAGAATCACTTCCTATGGGGTATAACACAAAAATAGGCCAGGAAGGGCATGGGTTGAGTCAAGGGCAGAAGCAACGTATCCTTATAGCCAGGGCTGTATACAAGGAACCTCATTATATTTTCTTTGATGAAGCCACCAAGCTTTGGATGCAAACAATGAACGTACTATCATGTCTAAACTGGAGAAATTCTTGCAGGGGAAGACCTCCATTATTGTGGCACACCGCCTGAGTACAGTCCGCCATGCCGACAATATAGTTGTGATTGAAAAAGGAATAATAGCCGAAACCGGCACACACGAAGAGCTGATAGCGAAAAAAGGCATTTATTATCGTTTGGTTAAAAACCAATTGGAACTATAAGTACATATCATGGATATAGAAGATAAAGAACTGAAAAGTGAGGAGATACAGGAAATCCTGTCGCGTCCGCCTCATGCACTGATACGATGGGGAATTACTGTATTCTTTATGGTCATTTCTTTTCTGTTTATAGGCGGATGTTTCTTTTCGTATCCTGACACTGTAGAAGCAGGAATAACGATCACTACAGAAAATCCCCCGGCATGGATTGTAGCGCGGAGTACAGGAAAATTAAAGGAAGTCTTCTTGAAAGACAAGCAAAAAGTAAAGGCAGGAGAACTGATAGGCGTTGTCAACAATCCGGCAGATACCCGGGAGGTGCTCTTACTGAAGAAGGAATTGGAAGCTTTCCAAATAAATGACAGTATGATATGTCAAGGCCATTTCACCGGGCGATTGACCTTAGGTGAAATTCAATCGGCATACACGGGTTTTATTAAAAGCCTCACGGAATACCGGGACTTCCTGAAGTTGGATCTGTACAAAGAAAAAGAAGAAGCGGCCTCGTAGAGAATTAAACGAATATCAAATCTATATTTCCCATTTACACAATGAAGTGAATCTGAACAAGGAAGAGCTTAAACTCGCCTTGTCTTCCTACAGCAGGGAAGAAATACTATACAAAAAAGGATTGGTTTCTGCATCCGATTATGAAAAGGAACAACAAGCCTATCTGGCAAGTAAACGAGGTACGGAACAAATGCAGACCACACTTTCTTCTGCACGTATACAGGAAGCCAAATTGCATCAAACAATTGTAGAGATACAGTTGGAACAAAATCAGAAAGCAAACAGCCTGCAAGTGGCATTGCAGACAGCATACGATCAGTTACAAGTCAGTATCAACAATTGGAAACTGGCATACTTGTTCACCGCACCTACAGATGGAATCCTGTCTTATAATGAAGTGTGGCAGAAGAATCAGAACATTACGGCAGGGGATAAAGTATTTTCTGTTGTGGCGGAAAATTCGGGGGCTGTCATCGGCAAGGCAAAGGTTTGCCTGTTTCCAACTCGGGCAAAGTAAAGTCTGGACAACGGGTAAATATCCGACTGACAGGATACCCCTATATGGAATATGGTTTTCTGACGGGAAAGGTTTCTTCCTATTCATTATTATCAAATGAAGACAGCTATACTGTGACAGTAGAATTACCGGATACATTGCAAACTTCCTACAACCATATATTGGAATTTCAAGGGGAACTGTCCGGCAGTGCCGAGGTTTTAACCGATGAAAGAAGTTTTACGGCCCGCTTGCTCGGTCCGTTGAGGTATTTATGGGAAAAATATTCGTTATAAATGTACTATTGTAACGCTTTTCCCTGTTTTTGTAACGGTTTTAGAGATGCAACGGATTGCATATTCCCATATCTTTGTATCAAAGCCAAGCGATAAGGGCAGAGCATATCGCAATAAGAATATGGACCTTCAAAATCTTATGATTATGAACACACTGAAAGATTTGAAAGCATTCAGTCTGGATAAAAACAGATGAACCAGATTGAGGGTGGAAAAACTTGTGCAGATGTACAAGCAGAGATTACAGCCGACTCTCGTAACTGGAGTGACGGTCGTTGGATTGTTTGGGAAGAAGACTTTGCAAACCTTTGCTAAATGTTTTGGTTGTTTTCGTCAATATCGTATTTAAGTATTAAGATGAATCCAACCTAATCTATTGAATAACATCTTAAAGGTATTTCTAATTATACTCAAGATGTTATACCCAAACAGAATTAAATCAAACAAGTCCTTTAGTCTTACAGAAAATGGAAAGCTTTTCTGTAGACTAAATTAGTTATAAAATAAATTCTCATGAAAAAAATAAATATCATAATTATTATTCTGCTTATCATACCTTTTCACTGAAGGCACAAAGGCAGCAAGTAATTGAGCCGACAAATTTAGAATGTTGGTATAGTTTGGTAGTGATTCGGGATACAATCGATCGAAGTCTGAAATAGATGATACGATGATTTTAAAAATAGGGAAAACGCACAGCTTGTTTTATAGTTACTATACATTCTACAATGATTCTTTACGAACAGATCCGGTAGGGAAGCAAATAGCCATAAGAATGACAAGGGAAGCGATTAGAAAAAAAGATCATTCATTGATGCCTATGCCACGTTCTACTGATGATTATATTTATAAGTCATATCCGAAACCTGGCAATAATACAACCTTCACGCGGTTGGAAGGAAAAAATGGTATAGATTACTTTGAAATATACGAAGACGGGGACAACCGACAAAAATGGATAATACAGCAGGATTCTGTCAAACAAATTGCAGGATATCCTTGCCAATTGGGCTACTGCCATTTCAGAGGCAGGACATGGAAAGCATGGTTTACTACAGATATACCCGTCAGCAATGGTCCATGGAAATTAGCAGGATTACCCGGATTAATCTAGAGGCATACGATTCTGCTTATCATTATCATTACACTTTAACCGAGATAAGAAAACAAAATCTATCCCCCATCTGTCTCTATAATTTTTGGGAACAACAATATGAAAAGCTAGACCGAATAAAGTTTCAGCGGCTTAGAGATAGAAGATATGAGGAAACTGCCAATGACAGGACCCACGCTGCATATAAACGACAGGAAACAGATTAAAAGGATGAAAAGCCTTATCTGTCTTGCTCTATTGTTTCTTGCTCTCTCCGTCCGGGGACAAGGGATCACGTTAACCGGAAATGTTCGCGACGGCAAAGACCAATCGGCATTGCAGGATGTAAATGTGGTGATTTCTTCCCAGGGACATAAAGACATTACGGCATATACTATATCGGATCAGAAAGGATCTTTCCGACTCACATACACTCCTGCCAAAGATAAGGAATACGTAATTCGCTTTTCTTATTTAGGTTATGAAACTGTTGTTTTGAATATTGAAAAGAGTATTACACAATATAATGTAGCATTGCATGCGCAAGCCATAGACATAAAAGAAATCATAGTGAAGGCTCCAAAAATAAAATCGCAAGGTGATACCATCATTTACAATGTAGCGAGTTTTTCTAAAGAAGGGGATAAGACGATAGGCGATGTCCTGAAGAAGTTACCCGGAGTCAGAGTGGAAGAAAACAGGCAAATCTCATACCAAGGGACGGCTATCAACAAATTCTATATAGAAGGAATGGACTTGTTGGGAGGAAATATAATATCGCCACCAATAATATTTCCAATGATGATGTGGGAAGTGTAGAGATAATGGAAAACCATCAACCTATCAAGCACTCAACGGGTTGAGTATTTCTGAACAGGCGGCAATCAACCTGCGTCTGAAAGAGAAAGCCAAACAAAAATGGATTGGCAGCCTGAAGGGAGGAGGGGGATTCACACCTTCATCCGGTTTGTGGACGGCAGAGGTGATAGCCATGCATTTTAATAAGAATTTCCAGTCACTGAATACCTATAAGACAAACAACACCGGGCAGGATGTCACCAAAGAATTTAAATCGTTTGACTTGAATGAAAGACGATATGGCAGCGAAAAACTGACAGACTATATCCATATCTCTTCATTGTATCCACATGAGCTGAACAGGGAACGGGAGCTGTTCAATACCACTCATCAAGTAACATCAAATAACCTGTCCAGGCTTAAAAGCAGACTGAACATAACTACCCATATAGGGTGGATAGATCACAAAGAACAAGCGGACAAGCAAACCATAACGCAATATTATCAGGCTGATGCAGATACGATAACCGTTCGGGAGCATGAAAGTTCATTGTACAAGAAGCAAACTTTGGCTGCGGGAATTACCTTGGATATCAACGAGGAGCAATATAATATGACAAACAGGCTGATGACTGACTTTACATGGAAGCATAAGGACGAAGCTGTAAATGGAAATCTGCCTAATATCCAGAACAGCTATTCCCCGGACAAACAATTGGTCAATGATCTCTATTTGCTTAAGAAATTCGGGAAAAAATTCATTATATTTTCATCTTATAGTTTCCTGCAGGACAATCCCCAGAAGCTGAGTGTTCTATATACAAAAGAATCCCCAAAGGTTCAACGAATCGAACAAAGAAAACTATTCTCGGACAATAAAGTGGATTATGGAATTGTGGCAGGAAAATTAGTCATCAATACAACGGTCGGCTTCTCACTCCTGTCCCGCAATATGCGCTCCCGATTAACAGGTATGGAACAGGTTGACAAGGCGGAAAATTACTCACATGTAAACAGTACCCGACTCTATTTGATAAGCAAACTGGAGTACTCGCTAGGCAAACTGAAAAGCTATTTATCATTGCCTGTTTATTTTTACACGAGCCGTTACTCGGGAAAGACTACCGCTTCCAAAGAAAAATACACCAAACTGTCTTTGAATCCTCGTCTATACGTTACTTATCCTTTCTCTTCCCGATGGCAGATGGATATTACAGGGTCTGTCAGCTCATCACCAAGTGGTGAGTCACTTTTTTATACAGGATATATCATGAACTCTTATCGAACGATGTCAGAAGGTTATCCCGTCTATAAGCAAAACAGGCAATGATAGAGGGAAATCTATCCTACAAGCAAGCTATGGAAGAGTTGTTTGGAAACCTGAGTGTCCGTTACAGTCGGAGTACAACTCCATATACTCCTTATCAACAATTTCAGGAAGGATATCTTATATCTTCTTATCAAGAAGGAGAGAATAACCGGAATCAGTTCAGCATTTCAGCAAGCCTGTCTAAAGGTATCAGCTGGATAAAAGGATATATATTTCTGGATGCTGCATATAGTGACAGCCGTTCCTTATTGGTACGAAATGATTTAAAGGTTCCTAATGCTCAAAGAACATGGCACATAGTTCCTAGGCTGGAAACGGACCTTTTCAGATGGCTCACCATGAAATATAAATTGAATTATGCCTATAGCATCTTGGCGCTTGAAGATGAAGAAACAGCTACACGGAACATATCCCTCAACCAACAACTTTCATTACGTTTTTCTCCTTTTGCAAAGGTTAGCATGGAATTGGTTGCAGAACACTATCACAATGAGTCATCCACTGACAGAACAAGAGATTTCTTCTTGGCCGATTTCATATTGTCCCATAAAATTTCTTCTAAATGGGAAATAGAAGTATTGGCAAAGAATCTGATGAATGAACAAAGATATGTTTATACTAGCTTCACGGATGAAGCGAGTACTGTGTCCAGAAGTTATGATATACGTCCGAGGAATCTGATGATGACTATTAAATACAGTTATTGACTGAATTTTGTACTCGGATGATTCATCACACTAAGTAATCTGTTTTATCAGTCTATCTAACGCTACTACCGTATACCCCTCTTTTTCTATAAAGTCCAGAACTTGTACCAGCAGCCTGTCACTATCGGGCATCCGGTCATGTAGCAGAAGGATGGAGCCCGGAACGAGCCGTTTCTTGATGCGTTTGATAATTTTTTCAGGAGTGGGTTGCTGAGTGTCCAGTGTGCGGATGTTCCAACCAATGGGGATGTATCCCAGCCTGCGCACTGCTTTAGCCAGGGTAGGATTGGTCACTCCGAAAGGCGGCCGGAACCATCGGACCGGTTGGCCGGTCACTTTTTCCAATTCTTGCTGGCAGGTAATTAAATCATGGCACATCCGTTTGAAGGTATAGAGAGGAAAATAGCCGGAATGGGAGAAGGAATGATTCCCGATACGATGTCCTTCTTTGATGATTTGCCGGAGCAGTTCTTCATTGCCTTTTATCTTGTTTCCGATGCAAAAAAAGCAGGCCGGTATGTGTTTTTCTCTTAACACTTTCAGCACTTTGGGGGTCTGTATCGGATCGGGCCCGTCATCAAAAGTGATGGCTATGATTTTCTCTTCGGTTTTCTTGCAACAGAAGACACGCATGTAAATACAGGCACGGATGCTGTAAGAAGCGTAAAAGAAATAGGCCATGACGCTTACTATGATGACTACAGAAACTAGGATGTGCATTGCTTGATTAAGATGATTGAGTGATACTTTAATAAATGATCTTGTAGAGATTATTCTAATTGTTTGTCATTATCTGTCAGTATTCTGAACTTTTTTTCGGTATCAATCGTATTCAAGTGTGCTAATTGCTCTTTGGCCATCTGCCGAAGATGAGTAAACCTTTTAGACTTGTCCACCTTACGCTTGATTAACTCTGCATTGAAGGATTCCATATTCGATAATACGACTAATTCATTTATGCTTGCTACATCTCTGATATTGATATTCTTATCTGCGTATTGTGGATTTGCTTCACGCCATTGTCTTGCGGTACATCCCCATAATGCGAGATTTAACAAATCAGCTTCATCGGCATAAACAAGTTTTTGATTGAAATCTTCTACTTTAGGTATAATAAAGTCTTTGATTGCATCCGTATGTATGGAATAATTTACTTTACTAAGTATTCTTTTTACGTTCCATTCACTTAATAAAGGGTGTGATTCTGCTTCTTTAAGTCTTTGGTATTCTTTGATGAGATATAGTTTAAATTCAGGGCTGAGCCAAGTCCCGAATTCAAAAGCTATGTCTTTATGGGCAAAAGTTCCCCCATATCGCCCGGGCTTGGATATAATCCCTATTGCTTTAGTTTTTTCTATCCATTGTTTGGGGGTTAGGGTGAAACTGTTTGTTCCACTCTCCATTTTAAAAGCATCGAATTCGATGCCTTTAAAATTTGGATTATTTAGTTTTTCCCATAACCTAGAAAATCAATCGTACTACGTAGACGCATCCAGTTTTGTATAATGTAGTTAGTACGTTCTCTGTCTTTGAAATGTGCCATGTCTGTCAGGCAGATATAATCATTATTATCAGGTCTTACAGATATGGATATATCAATATTCGTAACAGTTATTTTCTTCATTATTTCTACTACTTTTATTTTATGAGGGATAAAGTTAAGCATTATTCCTGTTTTCAGTATCTTAAAAGCATCTTTTTAATAGGCCATGACGCTTACTATGATGACTACAGAAACTAGGATGTGCATCGCTTGATTAAGATGATTGAGTGATTGATACCTTGATATTGGTTATAAATCAATGCGTAACGGGATGAAGCTTCTTCTTTCAAGCTTTTGCCGCCATCCAGAGAGCATAGGATGAAGCAGTCTGATATTCTCCGCATTGTTCTTTAAAACTGCTATGCAGGGCATGAGGGAACAGACTGTGTTCCAGATCCGTATAAACGGCATCTGTTGCTTCCTGCCCGTTCTTGCCACTGATAAACCAGTCAATGTCTTCGGGTGCAAGCCCGTGAGATTTTAGAAAATGATGCATCCTGTTACTGATTTCCGGAGCACTCATCCGGGTGATAAAAGTATCTACCCCTTTCAGTTCGGCAAAAGTCTGTTCCTCTTTTTGTGCGCTTAACAGGAAAAATTGTGCTCCCTCACCGGCTGTCGTTCCTTTCAACAGTCCTAAACGCTGCTGAATGATATGGCTGGTAGGGGTTATTTCATCCATAGCACCTGCCAGTACATGCTGTTTGCCTTCGGCAATGCTTATGATGCCATCTATCAGAGCACTTTCAAAACTTAAACCACGGTGTACATACGTAACATTATAAGCATGTATTTTGAGTAGCAAAGCTAGCTGTGCACCCACCGTATTAAAGGTGGACTGAATGAAAGCGGTGGGATTGAGCATCTGTTCCCGGTTGTCCATCAAGGCGTTCATAAACTTTTCCGTATCGGCCAGACAACCCAGTCCTGTAGCGGTGATAATGGCATCTACCTTTTCCGACGGGATATCTTTCAGACATTCCAGTCCGCAGGCTACTCCCATCTTGATCATGCGGCTCATGCGCCTCCGCAGATTGGCGTTGGTGATCATTTCTTTATAATCAGGTTCCTGTGCGGAGAAATAAGGCTTTTCATTTCTGCTTTCCGCATGGATAGAGGCGATACGGTTGATATATACTGGGCACATACGCTATTGGGTTAGAGTGGAAAATACGAGAGATGAGTTGTTGCCGCCGAATCCGAAGGAGTTGGATAATACATGCCGTATGGGAAGTCCCGACCGGAAAACCGTTTCAGGAATGAGGCCGCTTTCTTCATCGGACAGATGGAAGTTCAGATTAGGGTAAATCAGTCCGTGACGGATGGAGAGTACGGAATATACGGCTTCTATTCCTTCCGAGGCTCCCAGGGTGTGCCCGATGAAAGCCTTGACTGAACTGAAAGGAGGAATACGGGTATCGAAGATACGCCGGATGGCTTTCCCTTCGGAAGCGTCGTTGCTGGGAGTGCCTGTACCATGTACATTGATATAGTCTATGGCTCCGGCTGTCAGCCCGGCAGAGGCTATGGCCTGACTCATGGAAAGGAAAGGCCCGTCTCCGTCGGGGGAACTTCCTGTCTGGTGGTAGGCTTCATTGGCATTGGCGTAACCGCTGAGTTCGCAATAAGGAGCTTTAGTAAGGGATTTATCAGATTGAAGAACAAGGTATCCGGCTCCTTCTCCCAGGTTTAGTCCGGCACGTGTGCGGTCGAAAGGACGGCAGTGCTCTTTGTCCAGTATCATCAATGAATTGAAACCGTTGAGCGTGAAACGGCATAAGGCATCCGTTCCGCCTACAAGGACAGCGTCCAGCAGACCATGCCGGATGAGGCGTGCCCCTAACATAATGGCATTTGCGGCGGAAGAACAGGCGGTGCTGAGGGTGGTCACCGTTCCTTTCACTCCCAAATAAGCGGCTATCATTTCGGTACTGGACCCACAGTCATGGGAGATAATGTCACGTAATCTCCCTTTTCGGTTATCTTCCCGGAAAGAGGCATAAAACCGCTCGCTTGCATCCATTCCTCCGATGGAAGTGGAAGAAATGAGCCCGATACGGGGAGAAGTGAAATCGAGTTCCGCATCACGGGCCGCTCCTTGGGCTGCCCACAAGCCCAGCAAGGCTGTACGTGAATACGTCTTGCCGGATGGAAGGGACAGGAGTTTCTTTAATTCTTCATTGCTCTGTTTTACTTCGGACACGGGTACGTCAAGTGCGGTGGGGAAAAGGGTGATTTTCCCCATACCGTGTTTCCCGGCTTTTAAGGAATCCAGGTTTTCTTCCACTCCTTTCCCTATGCCCGAAATCACTCCCAGACCGGTGACATAGATCTTCCTCATTTCTGATGGGCGGTGATGTAGTCTGCTAGGTACGTACCGAATAGAATATTTCCTTGCCTTTGGCAGGATTCTCTATCTTGATTCCATAATTCCTTTCCAGAATCAGGATAATCTCTAATGCGTCAATCGAGTCAAGGCCCAGACCGTCATCTCCGAATAAAGGTGCTTCACTGTCAATGTCCTCCGGAGTGATTTCTTCCAGATTCAATGCTTCTATTAATTCAACTTTCAGTTTATCAATCAATTCTTCCATATTCTTTATTGTTTTTCAATCAGTTTAAATACTGCTTTATAGGTGTTCTTCCATAATTCACACCACCCGATGATACAATAGTTCAGTTTCCCTTTTTGCATGACTATACGTGCGTATCTTTCCAGTTTTTCCGGCTGATAGGCTTCAGTGATGAAAAAGGTGTTTTCCCCTTGTATCTTGTGGCGGATGCAAATCTCGCCGGACACTACATTGGTAGTGTGTAAACAAATACAGCCGGACTGGCTGCCTGGTCTCCTTCCCGGTCTATCAGTTGCTGGTGTCTGATGTCCGTATGCAGAGAGGAAGCGGCATTGGCAAGTAACATCCCCATTTCCAGTGGGGCGAATGTCTTACCTTCCAGCAAGTATTCGGCGGCCACATATCCCAATTTGCAAAGGTCATCCATTTTATAGAATTTCAGGTTGTTTCCGCATGTTTTTTTATAGGTATCACGTATAAATGTGCCGAAATCCGGTTCTTCGGAATGAAAAATAAGTTCGTTGTTTATGAAGACAGAACTGTTTTCAATACGAACCTCCCGTGTACATCGGATTTCGGGCAAGGTGTTGTCCTCATCCTTGAACGGAGTATATTCCGGTAAAGATAAGACAATGGCTGCGTTGCATCCGCCGAATCCCGAAGCGGTTTTTACGCAATGTTTCATCGGGATGCTCCGGTGGGTGGCATAGACCGGTATCGGCATAGGAATTCCCGGCGTTTCGTAACCCGGAGTGCCGAACAGGATGCCTTGTTTCAGTTCGTGCATACAGACAATGCTTTCAATGATTCCCGATGCTCCCAGGGTATGGCCGAAATAGGGCTTCAAACTATGGACGGGCACTTGTTCCAGATGAGCCAGTGTGAGGGCTTTGGATTCCATTTCATCATTATATAAGGTAGCAGTGCCGTGAGCATTCACAAAACTGATATCCTGAGGGGCTGTTCCTGCTTCCTGCATGGCTTGGCGGATGGCGAAATAGAGTCCGTCTCCCGTGCGGGAAGGACCGGAGATGTGGTTGGCATCGTTACTGACGGCTCCTCCCGAAAGGATAACATGTTCTTCTGTTCCTTCTGAACTGAGCAATACGGCTCCGCAGGCCTCTCCCAAGTTCAATCCGTCACGGCTGCTGTCATACGGACGGCATGGGCGGGAGCTGAGAGACCGGAAAGACCCGAAACCGCTGGTGATGAAATGAGAGAGAAGGTCACCTCCCGCTACGATTACCCGGCGGTAGATGCCGTTCTCTATCATGCGTTTTCCTGCTATGAGGCTGACACTCCTGAAATGCAGGCATTGGAAATGACATGCACCCGTTCCTCGGCATGGAAATAACCGGCAATGTTTTCTGCCATTTTCCAAAGAAAGACCGCTTCATCGGGATGTTCCGTATGACGGGCCAGTAAATCGATGTTCCCTTTGGTGGTGGAGAGGATGAGTCCGCAGGTTTTGTCTTCCAAAGTTTGTCCGGACTGACGGATGAGTTCGTTGATAGTCAGTATGAACAGTTGTTCCATCCGGGGATAGCCACTTACTCCTATGGCCTCCGCCTGTTGTTGCAATCTCTCTTGCGAGAGAGTGGCTGCCAATAGGGGAGTGTCCGCAATCCGTTTGTCCGTCTGCAGGGTGATACCGCTGTGATAGCTCCGGATGGCTTCCAGATTTTCCTGTGTGCCGAAACCCAGCGCGCTGATCAGGGTATCATGGGTGATATAGGTAGTCAGATGATGTTCCATTTCTTTTTCCACTCTATGTAAAAGGCAGGATTAACCAGTTCCAGTTCTCTATTTGTATTCAGGAATACCTGTGTAGTGGTTCCTGTTGCCACAATGTTTTGGTCCGATGCCCGGTAGATGGTGTATTCAAAAAGGATTTTGGCAGCATCACTATGAATATACCGTGTCTCGACAATCGCTTCCTCGCCAAAAGACAGCGGTTGTTTGAATTGGCAGGTCAGGTCTACGATAGGAACTACATATCCTTCCCGGTAGATGCTCATATAGTCCAGACCGTACCGCTTTCCGAAAGCTTCGCGTCCGTCTTCGAAATAACGCACATATTCTCCATGCCATACTATCTGCATGGAATCTATCTCACTGAAGCGGACTTTGATGGTGGTCCGGTCCGTCAGTGCCGCCTGATGTGGACTTGTTTTTCGTTTCATTCTTTCTTCAGATATATTTTCATCCGGCATTCGGCCAGCAATTCATCGTTTTCTTTTACCTCGGCGGTAATCAGGGTGATATCAAATACTTCCTGAACGATGGTTATACCGGTATATAGTTCCGCTCCGGCAGAAGGAAGACGGAATAGTTTCATCTTTTCTACCGAACCGATAAAACCTAATGGTACAGGTTCTTTCCGCAGCATATAGATATAACCTACACGTGCCGCCGCCGACTGGGCGATATGCTCTATGATTCCCGTCTCCTGTAATACACCGTCCCGGCAGAACAGGTTGTCGGGAGTGACGGTCAGCCCTGACCAGGATGTATTTTCTTCTATCCCATAGAAGCGGTCTATCATTACCATGGGCGGGCGTTGGGGAATCAGCCGGAACAGCTCTTCTCCCTGACAGATGATTTCTTTGCTGCTCATTTCAGTCTGCATTGCAGGATACTGTGTCCCAGTCCTATGTTATCTTGAATTTCTTCCACTTCCAATCCGGCATTTTCAATGCAGCGGATCAGGTCATCCGAATGGAACATCTTACTGTTGCCGTTGGCCATTGCTGTAAAGTAGAGGCTGATTTGTGTCAGGCAATAAGATGCTGTTTCATACCGTTGGCGATCCCATAATGTTTCCATAATATAGACTTTGCTGTCTTTGCCGATGGATTGTGCCACACGGGTCAGGATGCTGATGACTTCTTCTTCCGAGAAGCAGTCCAGAAACTGGCTCATCCATACAGCGTCAAAACCCGTGGGAAAGGGCACGTCCCGATCCAGCAGATTGGCGCCGTGACCGTGTATGCGTTCACTACCGGACAAACCGGCCGTTTGCTTTCTCATCATTTCCAGTTGTTGAGGCAGGTCCACGATGGTTACTTCCACTTCCTTATTATATTGTACGCATTGTGTGGCCCATCTGCCGGTATTCCCGCCAATATCGAGCAAGCGTTTCGGGTGATGGCTGAACACGATTTCCAACGCTTTGCCGAATGACTGGTCCGAATAGAAATGATCAAAGCCGAACCAGCTTTTCTGTACCTGTTCCGGCAATTGGGACAGACCTTCGTAAATGGTAGGCCATTCTCCGAATACTTTCAATCCTTCCGGACGCCCGTTTAAAAGAGCTTCTTCCAAATGGAACAAGCCTTGATAGTTCACATCGTGATTGAATTCCATATTGACACGAGCCATTTTATCGTTCAGCAGAAACCAGCCTGCCTTGGCCAGTACATAACGGTCTTCTTCCAACAGGATGGTTCCGATGGTCAGCGATGCTTCCAGTAATACTTGTGCCGCATAGCGTGTCAGTCCGGTCTGCCCGCTGATTTCTTGCAGCGTATATCCTTCCCGTTTGCCGGACAATAATTGGAAAATTCCGAATTTCAACATCAGGCGCGATACTTGGAATACCACAGGACCGAAAGCTATCTCTTGTGCCAGTCTTTGCGCTTCGGCAGCCGTACATTGTTCTTTTGTATATCTTTTATGCATCATACCAGATTTATTTTTATGTCCAGAACGGGTAGTAATTGAACCATTGTTCCGGATACTGCCGGACAATCTTTTCCAGCGTTTGTGTATATTGCTCCAATAATGCCTGTTCGGCCCGTTTCTCTTTCGTCCGTACTACTGTCTCGGCTATAAAGAAATGGAAACGATACGTTCTTTGGGCTTCACGCATGGCAAAATAGAATACGACGGGTACTTTTAACTTCGAAGCCAGCAGGAAAGGGCCCATCGGAAATTTGGCTTCTTTTCCCATGAAAGAAGTCGTGAGTAATTTCTCTTTATTCAGATAGCGGTCTCCCTGAAAGCAGACATACTCCCGGCGGTCCAGCGCTTCCGTGATGCGGAATACATGTGTCAGGCTGTCTTCATTCACCGGAATTATTTTGTAGTCTCGCGTAGAGGCGTTCTTTTCCAAAATCTCCTTTATCCGTTCGTGTTCGGCGTCAAACATGACGATATTGATCTTTTTGCCATATTCATCGAAGAAAGGAGCGCCTATTTCCCAGTTGCCCACATGGGCGCCAATCATAATTACTCCGGTGTTTCCGTTTAGTACGTCTAAAAATGCCTGATAGTTCTCAAACTTGAAATGATACTTGCCGGTCATTCCGTTGCCGATGGCCACTTTGTCAATCAATATTTGTCCCAGCCGGTAATAGTTTTTCAGGAGCAGTGCGACGGATTTCAGCCGTCCGTATTTCAGCCTGTTCCGTGCGTAACTCCAAGTATTGCCCGTTGCTTTCGGTGCGAAAGGTATGAAGTAGAGGACGACCAATGCCAGGAAGCCGTAGGCCGCAGTTATCCCCAGACAGCGGATCATGTAGATAAAGAACATGTATCCGAATATGCCTCCTCTTGTCTTACCTTTCCATGTTTCGGACATCAGTCTTCTTTTTGCATATGTGAAATTACCAGATTATAGAAATCCTGGAAGGTTTTGATACCGGCAAAATCTTTGGCTGTAACGGTGAAACCGAAATTCTTGTCAATCAGTACTACCATATCCACCAGGTCAAGGCTATCCAATTCCAAGGTTTGCATCAAGGGTGCGTCCGGTTGGATCTGTTCTACATCAATCTCAAATTCTTCGGCCAGGGTGGTTCTGATCTTTTCGATGATTTCTTCGTTGGTCATAAATTTATATATTGGTTTGAATTAATTGTTTTCTTTAAATTTACGGATAATCAGTGAGGAATTGGTTCCTCCGAATCCGAATGAGTTGGACAAGAAGGTGTCAAATTCCGTTTCTATCCTCCGGGAGGGGATGTTCAGCAGAGCAGAGGCTTCATCGGGTTCTTCAAAATTGAGATTAGGAGCGATAAATCCGTTATTCATCATCAAGATGGAATAAATGACTTCACTGGCGCCTGCCATCCACATCTCATGTCCGGTTTGTGACTTGGTGGATGTGACATAGGGCCGATGGTTTCCAAACACTTCCGCTATGGCTTTTGCCTCATTCAAATCTCCCACGGGGGTGGAAGTGGCGTGTGCATTGATATATTGGATTTCTTCCAAGGGAATGCCCGCATCGTTGATTGCCATCTGTAAAGAGCGTCTGGGACCGTCCACATTCGGTACGGAAATATGATCTCCGTTGGATGAAAAACCGTATCCTATGACTTCTGCCAGAATAGTAGCTCCGCGCCTTACGGCTGATTCATAACTTTCGAGTACCAGGCTGGCGCCTCCTCCGCTGGGTACCAAACCGTCCCGTCCCTTGTCAAAGGGGCGCGATGCCTTTTCCGGTTCGTCCTCACGGGTGGAGAACGCGCCCAATCCGTCGAAACTACCCACGGAGTAAGGATTTACCTCTTGTGCCCCTCCGCACAGAATGCAATCCTGAAGTCCTGATTTAATAAGAAGATACGCCATGCCGATGGCGTGTGAACCGCTGGCACAAGCTCCCGATATGGTAAAATTAATTCCCTTCAAATGGAAAATAACCGAAAGGTTCATGGTAATCGTAGAGTTCATGGACTGGAAGATAGAACCGGAGCCCACCATAGCCGTATTCTTCTTGGCACGAATGACATCAATGGCCTCGATTACCGGAGCGGCGCTACTGTCATTTCCATACAATATGCCTACTTCATGATCCAATAAAAACTCCTCGTCTATTTGTGCCTGACGGAATGCCTCCAAGGTAGCCATATAGGCATATTCTCCCTGTTCGGCGAGGCTATGTCTCTTTTTGCGGTCCAATAACTTCTTTAAATCAGGACGTTCGACAAGTCCTGTCAATGCGGAAAAATACCCCATCTCTTTACGTGCCGGATCGATGCCGATGCCGGAACGCCCTTGGAACAAAGAGTCTTTCACCTCATCTTGGTTCTTGCCTATGCACGAATAAATACCCATGCCTGTAATCACTACTCTTCTCATCTTCTGCTTATGTATAGATTCCTCCATTGATGGAAATTACTTCTCCGGTGATATAGGAGGCTTGTTCCGATGCCAGGAAGCCTACCAGTGCGGCTACTTCTCCGGGTTCGCCGAACCGTCCTGCCGGTATCTGTTTTTTCCATTCATTTTCATCAATGCCGTTGGTCATATCCGTGCGGATAAATCCCGGTGCTACGGCGTTCACCGTCACGTGTTTTCTGGCCACTTCCTGTGCCAGTGCTTTGGTGGCGGCTATCATTCCGCCTTTGGCTGCCGAATAGTTGGTTTGTCCCGGCATTCCTTTGATACCCGACAGGAAACGATGTTGATGATACGTCCGAATCGCTTTACCAGCATATTTTTCAGCAAGGGTTGGGTGACGTTAAAGAAACCGTTCAGGCTGATATCCAACACCCGGCTCCATTCATCCTGTTCCATCCACAGCATCAGGTTATCACGGCGTATACCGGCATTGTTCACCAGTACCTCAATGTAGGTATCGGGATGCTTCTCCATCCAGCCGTTCAGTGCGGCGTGTGTGGCTACTGCGTCTGTCACGTCAAATTTCATCAGTTCGCCGTCCGAGCCTTGTTCCCGTATCTGTTGCAGGGTGGCTTCGGCTTCCGTATCGTTGCTTTGGTAGTTTATCAGTATATGATATCCCATTTCGGCCAGTTTCAGACATACAGCCCGTCCGATGCCCCGGCTTCCTCCTGTTACTAATGCGTATTTCATTTTTCTTGAAACCTCCCTTTTTTAAGATATACCATCATTCTTTCTATCTCTTTATATTTAGGCGTATCTTCCCGGAATACAGGAAAAAATGCTCGTATCTCTTTATATACTTGTTGTGACCGGGGGCTTAGCCGACCGGCTATTTCCAAACAGTCTACAGCTTGTACAATACCCATCATCAGGATAGCCATCACCTGATAAGCATTTTCTATGACTGTTTTTGCCAGTAGTGCGGAATTGGTTCCCATGCTTACAATATCCTGATTGTCATTGTTGTTGGGGATGCTATGCACATACATCGGATTGGACAAAGTCTGGCACTCCGCTGTGGTAGAAGTCGCGGTAAATTGTGACGCCTGCAAACCATAGTTCAATCCCAGCACTCCCATATTGACAAAGGGGGGCAGAATGCCGTTGATGCGGTCGTGAAACAAGTAATTGATCTGCCGTTCGGCAAGCATGGCCAGTTTGGTGACCGCTATTTTCAGTTTATCCATTTCAAAAGAAACGTAATCTCCGTGAAAATTACCGCCATGATACACGTTTTGCGTGTCGGGGTCCACTATCGGGTTGTCACAGGCTGAATTTATTTCGTTTATCAATACTTTTTCGGCATTGAGCAATTCATCATAAACCGGTCCTAGAATCTGTGGGATGCAGCGCAACGAATAATAGGGTTGAACCTTATGGGTGAAGATTTTCTCTTCGTGTTTTCCGTTGTAAAGTTCATTCTCTCTTTTGCGTACACATTGGCTGCCTTCCACCCATTGGCGCATCATGCGGGCTATCTCTTGCTGTCCTTCATGCCGTTTGGCTTCGTTCAGCGGTTCGGACATGAAATCATCGTACGAGGCGGCAATTTCATTCATCATGACCGATGCGCCTACTGCCCAATGCATCAGTTGGCGGGCATAAATCAGGTTGACAATGCCTATACCTGTCATTACCGAAGTGCCGTTGGTCACTGAAAGCCCTTCGCGGATATGCATTTTGAAGGGTTGCAATCCGTTTTCCGCCAAAACGGATGCCGTATCTCTTTTCTTGCCTTGGTAAAAGACCTCTCCTTCTCCAATCAGGGTGAGGGGCGATATGGGCAAGCTGTACCAAATCGCCACTGGCCCCTACACTGCCGTGTTCGGGTACGTATGGAGTAATCCCCCGGTTGATAAACTCGGTAATGAGCAATGCCAGTTCTTTATGTATGCCGGATTTTCCTTGCAGAAAAGTATAGAGACGCGCTATCATGGCAGCTTTGACATAGAGTTCCGGAAGGGGTTGCCCTGCTCCGGTGGCATGGCTGCGGATGATATTATACTGTAATTGTGACAAGGATTCATCTTCAATACGGTATTGGGCCATCGGTCCAAAGCCGGTATTGATGCCATAGATGATCTTGTCGTTGGAGAATGTTTTCAGAAAATGGAAACTCTCTTCCAATTTTTGCATACATTGGTCGGAGAGTGTCAGTGGCTCTTCTTCAAACAAAATCTTATACAGGGACGCTAAAGTTATCTTATTCTCAGCTAGCATTGGATTGGTGTGATAAGCAGTTTTGTATAATTTCCGCAAAAATAGTTATTTAAAAATAAGTATTACCATCCGAAGGGAGATTTTTCAGTTTTGATGGTTATCTGAAAGGTTCACCACAGATTATACAAATAAACGCAGATGCTTCTTAAGTCATTGATTGTCAGGTGGGTAATCTGTGTGAATCTGTATAGTCTGTGGTGAAAAATATAGTGTCGCTCTATGTATCCTATTTATTCAGTTTCCATGTGAAACCGTCTTTGGTATCTTTCACTTCAAAGCCAAGAGCGGCCAGCTCATCACGGATTTTATCGCTTGTAGCCCAGTCTTTATTGGCTTTGGCTTTCATACGTTGTTCCAGCAGCATATCTACTACTTTGCCGTATGCCTCTTCACGTGCCTCGTTATTGGCGGCTTCTTCTTTCAGACCCAGGATTTCGTACATAAAGAGATGGAACACACTTTTCAGTTCTTCCAGATCTTCTGCGGAAATAGTGGCTTTCTTGTCCAGAACCGTATTAATCATACGGGCGCCGTCAAACAGATGGGCAATGACAATCGGTGAGTTCAAGTCATCATTCATGGCTGTATAACACTTTTCACGCAAGTCTTTTACCCCCTCTATGCCGGTGGTTTGTGTTGCCGGAGTGATGCGTTCAAGACCTTTCACAGCTTCTGTCAGCCGTTCCAATCCTTTTTCGGCTGCTTGTAATGCTTCGTTACTGAAGTCCACTGTACTGCGGTAATGTGCCTGAAGGATGAAGAAACGGATGGTCATGGGGCTGTAGGCTTGGGTCAGTAACTTGTGGGTACCGTGGAAGAACTCATCCAAGTTAATGAAGTTGCCGTATGATTTTCCCATCTTCTGTCCATTAATGGTAATCATGTTGTTGTGCATCCAATAGTGAACCATGTCATCTCCTTGTGAAGCCACGCTTTGTGCGATTTCACATTCGTGGTGTGGGAAAATTAAGTCCATTCCCCCTCCGTGAATATCGAAATGCTCGCCCAGGTATTTCTTACCCATTGCGGTACATTCACAATGCCAACCGGGGAATCCGTTACTCCACGGGCTGGGCCAGCGCATGATATGTTCGGGTTGTGCACATTTCCACAGGGCGAAATCGGCAGGATTGCGCTTCTCGCTTTGACCGTCCAGTTCGCGGGTGGTGTTTAGCACATCGTCCAGGTTGCGGCCGGACAGTTTGCCGTAATGATGGTCTTTGTTGTATTTTGCTACATCGAAATAAACGGAACCTTCACTTTCATAAGCATAGCCGTTTTTCAGAATTTCTTCTACCAGTTCTATCTGTTCAATGATATGCCTGATGCATGTGGCTCGATACTGGGTGGAAGTACATTCAAGGCTTCCATTGCCTTGTGGTAGCGATTGAGGTAATATTGCACTACTTCCATGGGTTCCAGTTGCTCCAGACGGGCCTTTTTGGCGATTTTATCTTCGCCTTCGTCTGCATCGTGTTCCAGATGACCGACATCGGTAATGTTACGGACATAACGTACCTTGTATCCCAGATGGGTAAGATAACGGAACAGGATATCGAACGTGATGGCGGGGCGTGCGTGTCCTAAATGGCATCGCCATATACGGTAGGACCGCATACATACATACCTACATGAGGGGCATGCAAGGGAACGAAAAGTTCCTTTTGACGGCTTAATGTATTGTAAATGGTTAGTTTATTTTCCATAATTCATTCTATTAGAATTGCAAAGTTATAAATTAAAGTGTGTATTTGGCTAATAATTAACAAAAATCTGATGCTGATGTCCTCTGCTTGTCTACAAATGGTGTTTGTTGGTTTAAAGGATAGAGATTTATGGTAATAAATAAAAGTAGGTTGTCTTTGAATTGTAAAAGAACAGAATGATGATTTTTGTATGGAGATTAGGGAACCTAACTCTTTTTCCTTTTCATGAAATAGGTTTCTCTTGTTTCTGTTTATGATCTTTAATCTCTGCTATTGATTTGTAAAACAGGACCACTGCCTCATAAACCTTGGTGTTGTTTTACGGGGCAGTGGTGGTGTTTCTATATGAAGTTTGCGTGCGGAGCGGGAATGTTTATTTGGACTTCTTTCCCCAATACGTCTTGTTGTTGGCATAGCCGGCATAGACGATGGTATGGGTGCGCGGACTGGCTTCCCAGTCGGTTTCGCGTTGCAGATAAAGTTCCACTCCGTTGACAGTCAGAATCTGTTGGGCGGCATCATAGCTCCACGTACTGCCTTTCCAGATACCTTCGGTGATAGTGTGGTCGGCGGCGAGAGTCATTGTTGCTGAAGTTCTCTGCTCTCCATATTTGTATGTAAGGTCGATGTGTTCCCAATTGCCGGGCAATTCTTCTTCGGTGATGGCTACCTTGGGAACGGCTCCGTAGCGTTCAGGCATTACGAGAGGCCAACCGTCTTTCGTCCAGCGGATGCTGCGTACGTGCCCATCATGATGCGTTGCTGGCGTTGATGCCGGAACATCCTTAGGCAGACGGCCTTGTGAGGCGTAGAACCAGTTGTCTTTGCCATCGTCGAAGATAGCGCAGTGGGCGATGCCTACCCAGCCGTAGCCTTTGCTGAACTTATAGGATGAGTCACTATGGGCAGTGCATCGGCACCGGCGGTCACGTCTTTGCCGTCAATGCCCACGTAGGGACCGGTGATGCTTTTCGAGCGGACCACACGGGTGTTATAGGGCACGTCGAGAGCGTCGTAGGCAAGGAAGAGGTAGTAGTAGCCATCGCGGTAAATGACTTCGGGACCTTCACTGGCTTGCCAGCGGTTACCTGTCTGGCGGGTGGCGATCAACTGACCATACTCGGCAGGTGCTTGGCCTGTAGCCCAAGGTTGGCCCAAAGTTTCGGCAGGCTTGCCTGTTTCGCTATTGAGCTTGAGAGCGGCTATGCCGCTATGCCATGAACCGTAGACCAACCAGTGCTCGCCTTTGGGCGTGATGACATAAGAGGGGTCGATGGCATTCCATTTATAATAGCAATTGGCCCAATCATCCGGCTTCACGTTGAAGTTAAGTCCTTTGTCGGAAGCATTGGTGATGACGTAGCCTTTGTCTACCCATCCGTCGTTGTTGGAGGGATCGTTGTTTTCCATCAGGCCGATAAAGGCGCGCTCCGACCAGGTGTTGGCACCGTTGAGTGTGCGGGGCAGACAATGGAATAGTACATGCGATAGAGGCCGTTCTTTACCTTGCGTACTACGGGAGCCCAATAGCCGAAGTCATTAACATTAGGATTGATTTCGGCAAGTCCCATTTCTTTTCGTATTTCATTGAGCTTGGGCACTACCCATTCGGGCAGGTTCTTCATTGTACCGCCGAGGTATTCCCAGTTGACAAGGTCCTTGGAGCGACGACCGTGGAAGTGGCCGCCTGCGGTGTGGACGTTGCCGTATGAAGCATCCGTCTGATACATGTAATAATAACCATCTTCGGCCAATACAACCGAGGGGTCGTGTACGTTGGCAAGATTCCATTGAGAGCGTTTGCTCCAGTCACTTATCGAGGTATAGTCATCGGAGTAGGTGGGGGCCACGTAATTCTTGAGTTCATCGTCTAAGCTTAAGCTTTCTGTGGTGGCCGTGACCACCTCTGAATAGACATAACGGCTGTCACAGTAGACGTATGCACGGATATAGTAGGAGGTACCGGAGGTCAAGGTTGAGAGGGAGGCACTGAAATTCTCATCGGCATCCACCACGTGGTCTTTGATAGTCGGTACGGAAGCTGCTGCACTGTAACAGAAGCCTTTCTTGACTATTTGGTTCAGATCACCTGTAACCGATGCGGTGACGGTCAACGAGGTGGGTGTGGTTGTAGTTACTTTCGGAGTACTTACAGTTGCATAATAGCGGTCTATATCTTCGCTGTTGTCAGAACAAGCGGCTAAAACAAGGAATATTGGCAAGAACATCCACAATGGTAATAGTTTTTTCATCTGTTGATAGTTTAAAGACCATGCCGCTTCTTCCTGAGGAAAACGGCATGGCTTGTGTGATTACTGATTCGGATTAGAAGACGAGATGGCCGCCTTCAATCGTTAAAGCGAAGTTCAAGTCGTTCATATCCAATTTGTTGATCCCTAAATAGTATTGGGCATAGGAAGTACCTGAAGTGCCTTTCATTACTGCTTGAATGTCGGCTGTACCATTGCCGCAATTGGTCACGTAGACGGTGACTTTGGCTCCGTTCATATCGGCAAGCCAAGCAGCCCAGTCGCCTTGTGTACCGTTGTGAACGAGGCTGGCATTTCCATCGTATCCTGCACCCCATCCATAGTTGTCGGCGCGTACCACTGCATATTCGGCAAGATCGGCTTTGCGGAGAACGATAGCGAAGTTGCTCCAGTTATTAGCTTGGCTGGTGTAATTGGTGAAGCTGATGGATCTGGTTTCACCTGCCGGCACGTTGAAATTGTCAGAAAAGACAGTCCACCAACCCGTTGAATTGTCTTCGGCTCCTATGATACCGGCTGAGTTGCTCACAGCGGCAACCACAGATTCGGCAACTTTGACTTCTACGGTAGCGGTAACTTCGTCGGCAGTAATGGTTACGGTCTGCGTACCGGCTTTGGCAGGAATGGCAGAGAAATGGAGTTTGGCGTTGTCTACTACTCTTGTGCTTCCGTCGGCATAAGTAGCCGTTACTTCCAATCCTTCGGGAAGGAATGCCAGCGTACGGTCGGTCATCGTTTCCGTTGCTGCCGAAGTATAATAGTAATACTGCGTGTGCGCAGGTTGAGCCGTCACTTGGATGGATACAATCTTTTCCACTACTTCAAACGTAGCATTGGCCACCACCGGCTGGTTGCAATTCTCGCCCTTGAAGGTCTTGTTGTAGATGACTACCAGTGTCTTCGTGCCCAGTTCGTTCATATTGGGGATGGCAGTGAACTGGAGTTCTTCTGCGGTTACGGTCTTAGTCACCCCTTCTTCGAAGCTGACGATGGCAGTAATCCCGGCCACGGCTTCTTCGAGTGAGGTGCCGGCATTGACCTGATCGGGTACATTTTGCAGTACCATCGAGAGCGGATTCTTGTCTTCGGCAGAGGTAAGGCCGCCGATAGGAACGATGTTCGATTGCAAGAAGTTGATGTAAGAGCCTTCGGGTACCAGGAAGCAGCGGATGTTGGTATTGCTCGCGTCTGCATTCAGATTGGGTAACTTGTACGGCTGTTTGTAGGTTTTGGTTGCCGAGGCGTTCTGGATTTTGATAGAGAAGGCATTTTCATTGGTGCGGTCTACGGTGAGTGTTACTTTGCCGCCCAATTTCTGTACAGTTTCGTCCAGATTGTCAACGGGTGACAGCATCAGTGTGCTGGAGGTGTATTTGAAGAAGAGATGGGAACCCCATTGGGAGTTATAGGCCAAAGTATCGTTTGTGGTATCAAAACGATAAGCGCCATATTCCGTGTATCCTTCACCTCCGCGGTCTGCGTCATTGGTAATGACTAGGGCGAAGTTTTTATAATAGGTATTGTCGGCAGGGTTGATGTTGAGGTTGAACACTCCATGCCACTTCTGACCATCGGGCACGACGTAATACTTGGAGAAAGCTGTCCAGAAACCGGAGGTGTAGTCCGTATTACCGAAGGAGTAGACATCTTCCTGCATGCCCTCCAGCACTTCTTCTTCCGGATCTTTCTTTGAATTTGCTATGGAGTCCACTTTCTCGGAAATCCAGTCGGGGGCGTTAACATCATACAGCTCGCCACCCTCGCAGCTTGGCAATGCCATCAACCCGAAGGCGATGGAACAGCAAGCGTATACTAATTTATTGAGTATTCTCATTGTCTTACATTTTAATAGGTTTGTTTATTTGCTTAAGTCAACCACCGGATGAACAGTCCATCCGTTCTCACTGAAATAAGTAGAGTTGTCCGTGCTAAAGTTGGCAGAGTTACCACTTAGGTTAGGGTTCTTGTTCAACAACTGTTGTACGATGGGCAGAAATTCGTGCCCGGGTAAGTAGGTGTCAAAAGAACTTTTTAGTTCGGAGTCGGTTGCGATATCGTTGTAGTCTACAGGATCTTTGGTTCCGGTTACAGAACGGCGTACGACACTGTGCTCCTTAAGTTGTTGCAAACGATCATTCTTATAGAAGAATCCCCAGCGGATAAGATCGAATCCGCGTCCGAACTCACAACCAAATTCTTTCGGACGCTCCACATTGGCAATCTGCTCGAAGAGTTTGTCGGCTGTAGGGAAGTCAGCCAGTTCCAGATCGGGCAAGTCAGCGCGGTTGCGTACTTCGTTAATCCAGTCGATGGCCTGTTGTGTGGGGCCGTTGACTTCGTTTTCACATTCGGCAGCACGGAGCAGCACGTCGGAGTAGCGCATCAGACGCAAGTTGATTCCATCGTGTAAGCCTGTAATAACGGTGCTATAGAGTCCGGTACGGAGGTTTGTGAACTTGGCGATGGGTAGACCACCGTATGTGTTGTTGGTTACGATGTTGTCGGTGGCTGTAAGTTTGCTCGTATAAGCTACATTGCCATATTCAAAGTCTTCCCAATCGGATTCGTAAGTACCGATGGTCCAGTACAGACGCGGGTCGAGTTTGCCGTCAGTAGTACGTTCTGCTTTGAAGAGATGGTAGAGCCAGGGGGAAGCCGAAATGTCGGCCCAACCGCCATAATTGCCGGGAGCGAAGTTACTCTCGATGGCCGAACCTTGGGTGGCATTCGGGCTGGTGTTCACCGGAGTCCACTCGTCGTCGGTTCCTTGTGATTCTAAGTCAAGGAATTGCACTTCGAAAAGGCTTTCCTTGTTGTTCTCATAGGCAGGACCTTCACGAAAGTTGTCGCCATAGTTATCCATCAGTTCATAAGTACCATATTTTTTGCCGATAATGTCTTTCAGTACAGTAAGGGCGTCTTTGAATTTATGGCGTACCATGAGCGCACGGGCATAGTAACCGGCTGCGGCACCACAGGTGGCACGTCCTTTTTCCCATTCGCCACCTTGATCTCGTGAGGGTAACAATTCCATGGCTTCTTTGAAATCACTTTCCACTTGGTCCAGCACGGCATCATAGGTGCTGTTGCCGGTATAAGTCCATCCAATGAAGAGTAGGTGGCATAATCTGTGATGAGGGGCGGGTTCTGGTAATAACCAACCAGATTGTAGTATGACAGACCGCGCAGGAAGAGCACTTGTCCTTTGATGCGTTTCATTTTTTCGGAAAGCTGGCTGTTGTCTTCATCGCAACGGGAAATGGCAAAATTACATACATTAACGGTGTAGTACCATTCGCGCCAGGCCACCACGTGATGTCCGAGGTTACTTCCGCATTCAGGTCATCGAAAGGCAGATACCATACTTGTGATGAATTCCAGCTTCATCGCCACGACACACATCAATGGTGTAGCCTACACGGGCGTAAGAACCTTCCATACGGATATGGTTATAGGCGGCAATAACGCTCTCTTCCAAATCATCGGCATTGAAACCGAATGTGTTTGAGGTTTGCTGGTTGGGATTTAACAGCTCCAAATTATCATTGCAAGAAGTCAATGTGCCTAATCCCAAAAAGAGAACCAATGCATATTTATTGAGTTTCATATTGTTATGTTTTTAGTGATTAGAAAGTGAAATGAACGCCACACATGAAGGTACGTGCGGTAGGATAAGAACAGAAGTTATATCCCGGTGTGAAGGTACCTCCTGCATAGTCCACATTGTAACCTTTGTAGCCGGTAAAGGTGTGCAGGTTCTGTGCCGACACGTAGAAACGTACATCCGATACGTATTTGCCAAACCATTCGTTGGGGAAGTTGTAGCCCAGTTCTATATTGGCAATTTTCCAATAAGCTGCGTTCTGAATTTTGCGGTCGCTGAAGAGATCGTTCCAGGCCAGGCTGGCACTGTTGGTGACATAGGTACGTGGTACGCTGGAAAGATAGGTGCTGCCGTCTTCGCTGAAGCGATTGGCGTCGAGCATGGCTACGTCTTTGTTGCCCCAGCCATAGCAAGAGTTCAGAGAGTTGTGGATGTCGTCGCTAACATGATAGTTGAGTGCACCGAACGTAGCGATGCTCAGGTCGAAACGTTTGTATTCGAAGCGGGCGTTCAAACCGAAATTGATCTTAGGCATACCGCTGCCCAATACTACCTGGTCATTGGCATCTACCTTTCCGTCAGGCTTTCCGTCGGGACCGCTTACGTCCTTATAGAGGCAGTCACCAATTTGGGCGCCTTCTTGTGTGGCATGGTTGTCCAAGTCAGCTTGTGTGCGGGCGATGCATCATAAACCCATCCGTAGAATTTGCCGATCTCTTCACCTACGTTGGTGATGTAGGCGCCGGAGATGTATGAATCGGTACCGAAGCCCAATGAGGTTACGCGGTTACGGACAGTACTTAAGTTAGCCGACACTTCATACTTGAAGTCGTGGTCTCGGTTGCGGTAAGTAGCTGCAAATTCGAAACCTGAATTGTTCATCGAAGCGGCGTTCATTGTTACGGTGGTATTGGATACACCGGCTTGTTCGGGAACGGGAACAGCATAAAGCAGGTCTTCACTGGTGTTCTTGTACCATTCGGCAGTGAATTCCAGACGGTTGTTGAACAAGGCGAGGTCGATACCCACGTTGTAGCTTTTCTTCTTTTCCCAAGAAAGGTTGTTGTCTACGAAAGTGGAAATAGCAGAACCGGTGATGGGCGTGTTGCCAAAGCTATAAGTCATGTTATTACGTGCCATTACAGCCTGATACATGTATTCACCAATGTTTTCGTTACCGAGCTCGCCATAGCTGGCACGTACCTTGAACATGTTGACAATGTTTCTGTTGAAGGGGAAGAAAGACTCCTTGTCGAAACGCCATCCCACAGAAACAGAAGGGAAGGTGCCCCAACGGATATTTTGGGACAAGCGGGAACTGCCGTCGCGGCGCACGGTTGCCGAGAACAGATAACGCTCGTCGTAGTTGTAGTTGATACGCCCGATGTAGGATAGGAGGGTGTGTTTGTATTCGAAGCTTTCAGCGTAAGTGTTGGCGGCATTCTGGAGTTGCAGGAAGTAAGGCTCGGTGAAGTTGACGCCCCAGCCTGTCAGCAAGTCGGTGTTTTCTTCTTCGTAAGTCTGGCCGGCTACCAGGTTAAAATGGTGTTTGCCGACGGTGGCATCATAAGTCAGCACGTTTTCAATCAAAGCATCGGCATAAGAGCGGGTAGCTTTGGTGAGACGTTCGTTGCTTTTGGCCAGATAGACACGGTTGCTCTGTACCCATGCAGGAATCCAGGTGAAGTCCTTGCAATGGGTTTTGCTGTAAGAGAGATTGACTTTATAGTTGAGCTTGTGGTTTTTGCTGTCAATACCGATCATTTTCAGGAGATCCACATCGGCAGAGGCTGTTCCTACAAAGCGGTCTACACGGGTATTGCGCTTTAACAGGTTATTGACCAGCAAGGGGTTGGAAGCTGAAATGTCACCATGTACGGTGTCGTAGTAAACACCATAACCATAAGAGTCATAGTTGAAGTTATTGGCGATCCCTACCAGATTGTCAAGTACCCAAGTAGAGTTGTCGTAGGCTTTGATGGTGGGTTGCATCAGCAAAGTACCACGCAGTATGTTGGTTACGTCTCCATACAGACCTTGAACGTATTCGGAAGCGTTTGACAAACCCATGTTGTCTTGATCGGAGTGAGAGTAAACCAGGCTGGTATGGAACTTGATGAATTTGGTGTCCATCGTGTTGTTGACACGCGCCGTGTAACGTTCGTAGTTGGGACCGGCGCCTTCCAGTGTACCTTTTTGGTTGTAGTAATCTAATGAAACGTTATAAGTATTGTGGGCACCGCCACCGGAGAGGTTCACATTGTGATTTTGACGGATACCTGTTTTGAACACTTCTTTAAACCAGTTGGTATTGGTGTTATCCTGGAAATGATATTTTCCGGTGGTACTGTCCAGCTTGTAACCGCCGGGCAGCGGAGTGTTGGAGTTGGCGCATGCCTGACCGATGTACTGGCTGTATTGGTCGGCATCCATTACGTCATAGACACTACTGGGAATGTAGTCCATACCTACGTACCATTGTAGTCTACTTTCAGCGGTTGGTCTTTCTGACCGCGTTTGGTAGTGATGATGACCACACCGTTGGCTGCACGCGAACCGTAAATGGCAGCAGCCGATGCATCCTTCAGAATTTGGATGGTTTCAATATCGTTTGAAGAGAAATCGCGGATGGAAGTACCCATGGGGACACCATCGATAACATAAAGAGGAGAAGTGTCACCAAAAGATCCGACGCCACGGATACGGACGGTAGGGTCGGCACCGGGCTGCCGTCGGAAGTGACTTGTACGCCTGATACTTTACCTTCGAGCATGGTGGAGATATTGGAATGGGATGTCTGTTTCAAGGCTTCCGTGTCTACTACAGCTACAGAACCGGTCAAATCGGATTTCTTTTGTGTGCCATAACCTATGACAACAACTTGTTCCAGCATCTGGTTGTCGGGTTGCAATTGGATGGCTTCAATGATAGCGCGGTTACGAACGGCTACTTCGCGTTCCTTGTAGCCTACATAGCTTATCGAAAGGATAGCGTTTCCGGCAACCTCCAGTTGGAAGTTTCCGTCCACATCGGTAATGGTTCCACCTTGTCCTCCTTTAATTCTGACAGTAGCTCCTGTCAAGGGCTCACCTTGTTCATCGATAACTTGACCGCGAACCTTGATAGCCGGAGATTGTGCCACGGTAGCTATAGCAGGTGTGGGATACACCATCATGCCACCCATAGCACACAGACTAAGCATTACGGAAAATAATAAATGTTTCCTCATTTTTTTAAGTATTAAATTAGTAGATTAAATTGTTGCTGATGTATTGAATTGAGATGTTGGATTATTGTACAATCTAATGTTGAATACTCTAGGTAGACAAACCACAGAGTTTATAAATATGCTGGAGCTATTCTTCATAATATTTAAGATTAGGATTAGACTTTAAAAGCAGGGTTCTCTTCCGAAAGATTGAGCACCGATTGCATGACAAAAGTATAATTTACACCGTAAACAGGGGTGGACAAACGGTTTTATAGGGTGGACGAATGGATAATGGAAAAAAATGTATTTATTCCGCTTATAGTTTGCGTCTTTTGGAGGTGGTGAGATAGGCTTAGGAGAAGGCTTTTTTTATATAAAGTCATGTAGCGGACAACCTGGTGAAGGACTGTCCGGCTACATGAGGGATAAAATACAAATAAAATTCTCTGAAAGGAATTATTTCACAAGTAAAAATCCTCCTTCCGCCTGCATCGTAATGCTGACTTCATCATTCTTTTTTAATGTTATCTCTTCAGCGTGAGGATTTAGTTTTTTATCGTCCTGATAAAGCATCACTTTATCTCCTTTAGTACACATAGATAAGTTCAACTTTAATTTCAGCGGTTCTTTTTGTGCATTGATTCCGGCTATGTACCATTTATCGGCATGCGACGTGCCAGTACTACGTATTTGCCCGGATAGCCGTCAATGAATCTTGTTTCGTCCCATGTGGTGGGAACTTGCTTCATGAAATCCAAACAAACTTGGGGGGCATCGGTCAGGTTATTAGGCGCCAACGCAAAATTCTGAATAGGATTTTGGAATAAAACGGCTGTTGCCAGTTGGAATACATCAGTGGTCTTGCGTATGCTTCCGCCGTCATTGTTGCGGTTGAGGCGTTTGTTGAGGAATGTGCCACCAAACTCCATGCAACCGATGGTGTTGCGGATAAATGGATGCAGACAGGCATTAAATGCTTCTTCATCGCAAAAATGTTGTTGGAAAATCAGGTTTTCCGATGCGAGCACGGCTTCGCTTCCTACATAATTAGGATACATACGCTCCCATCCCCGAGGAAGTACAGCCGTGGAAAATGACCATCAGTCCATTATCATCCGCATCGCTCAGGATGGCTTCGTACAGACGCATGGTTTCCTGCTTGTCACCTCCGAAGAAGTCTACTTTGATTCCTTTTACTCCTATATTATGCAGCCATTTCATTTCCTTTTTACGGATAATGGGATTGTCCATGTAATTGGTAGGACCTTGCACTATATCATTCCAGTAGCCGCTGGAACTATACCATAAAAATACATCTACATTTTACTGTGTGCATAGTCTATGAAGTCTTTCATACGTTCACGGCCGATGTTGGTATCCCACCAGTTGTCTATCAATACATATTCATATCCCATGGCGGCAGCAAGATCTACATATTTTTTCTGATCGTCGAAATTGATGCTGCCATCTTGCCAAAGTATCCAGCTCCAGGTTCCGCGTCCCATTTTGTATGTATGCTCCGTTGGGTAAAGAGGTTCCACGACATCCCATGGAATCGTTGTTTCTACAATGGCTTCAGGTTTTCGCCTACAGTAATAGTACGCCAAGGAGTGGAACCGGGCAATGCAAGACCGGGAGATGCCGTACCGTTACCGTTGTTTTCTTCGGGCATGGGGAAAGCGAGGGTATAAAGTCCGTCGGCGGTGGCATCGCTCAGGTGTGAACCACAGTATTTGCTGTCTACTCCGGTTTCACTGATAAGTGCCCAGCCATTTTCTCCTACATGGAACAGACAAGGAAATGTGTAACCGTGCCCATATTGTGAACGTACATTCATAGGAGCGTCAGCCTTATATTCTTCCTCATAACTGGGCTTGGTACGTTTCCAACCTATCATGGCGTCACTTTGCGGGCACAGGAAAGTAGTGGTGAAGGAGGGGAAGTCAAAACCGGTAGTTTCTTTTTCTATCACGATGCTTCCCGTATCGCCATATTTGGGCATTTCGTAGCGGAAAGCAATATCGTTGTTGCTTACGCGGAATATTATATTTATATTTTTCTTTTCTTTGTTGGTAAAGGTGCATGTAAGTTCATTGGCTTGATAATGAATTTGTGATTGTTTGATACGGTCTTGTGTATAGGTCTTATCTATTTTATTCTCTTTTTGTCCGGTGAAAGTCATATCCCGGCTGAAGTCCCCCACATTGGCAACAAAACCTAAAGGTGAATCTTCCAGGATGGTCTTGTCCTTATAGGTAACGGAATAAACGGGGATACCCTGTTTTACGGATACATTTACTTTCAAAAAGGAATCGGGTCCTGTAACTGTAGCTTGTTGGGCAAAAGCTGACATTGTAGTGATGGCAAGCAGCCAAGTCATAAATTGTTTTTTCATGGGTATTAAATATGCTATTATAATGTAGGGCAAAGATAATTTATTTAGCGAGACGAGAGCGTAGAAAAACGGAGCATTTATGGTATACAATCCGTTCATTTTACGCTCTGGAATAAGTCAGTCGGTTCCATTCTCCATCATCGAACTGGGTGTTGTTCCGAAATGTTTTGTAAAGCAGCGTGTGAAGTATTTGGGATCATTGAATCCTACTTCGTATGCTATCTCAGATATATTCATATTGTGCGTCAGCCGGTTACGGATAATAAGTTCCCGCGCAAGATTCAGCCGGTAGTTACGCATGAATTGTCCGGCAGACTGTCCTGTCAGATTTTGCATTTTTTTGTTCATCAAACTTTTGCTTACCCCCATTGCTTCGATGAAATCGCTTATTTCGTAATAGGAGTTCTTATAGTTTTCTTTCACAATCTGCATCGCCTTGTCCAGGAATTTCTTGTCACTGGATTCTTTTTCGATATTCAGTGCATCCACGTCCATACTGTATGAGAACTTTTGTTGGAAACGTTTGCGGTTTTCCAGTATATTGGATATCCGGGCCAGCAGCAAAGTATCATCAAATGGTTTCAGCAGGTATTCGTCTACACCTATACGGAAGCTTTCGATGCGCGATTCGTTGGATGTTTTGGCTGTGAGCATCAGGAAGGGATATGTGAGATGGCGAAATTGGATTTTACCCGGCGGGACAGTTCCATACCATCCATGACAGGCATCATCAGGTCGCTAACAATAAAATCCACGTTCTGGGATTGGAGCACAGTCAATGCTTCTTCACCTTGGGATGCTTCGAGCACGTTATAATATTCGGCCAGAATGGAACGGATATAGTCGCGCATATCTTTGTTGTCTTCTACTACCAGAATCGTCAGTTTTCCATTGGTGGCAGGTTGCAAGGCCAGCGGAGATTCTACCGGTTCTTTAACTTGCTCTGTTGGTGCGGGCAGACTGTCTGCATCGGCATATTGCAAAGGAAGTAAAATACGGAAAGAACATCCTTTGCTCTGATTATTCTTGGCACAAATTGAACCTCCATGCAACTGGACAATTCGTTTGCATAGATAGAGGCCGATTCCGGTCCCGCTTTGTCCGTTGATAGAGGAATGCGTCTTGTTTTGTGATTGGTAGAAGCGGTTGAATACTTTGTCTATCTCTTCTTCGGGCAGTCCTGGCCCCGTATCCCGGATACAGATGAACAACTTTTCCTGCTCTTCCTGGCGGAAGGGGGTGGCATAGATGGTAATTTGTCCTCCTTTGGGGGTAAATTTCAAAGCATTTCCTATCAAATTGACAATCACTTTATGCATGGCATCCTCATCGTACATGATTTCACATGAAGGAAGGCGGAAACGACGTTCGATGGTTATTCCTCTTTCGGATGCATATGCGTCGAAGGGAACCAGCAGTTCATTGAGTAACTTGGCAAAGTTGCCCGGGTTGCGGACAATTTCCATTTTCCCTGATTCTACTTTGCGGAAGTCCATTAATTGGTTGACCAGTGAGAGCAGATATTTGAGTTGCGCTCCACAAAATGTAATTGTTCAATGACTTGAGGATTGTAGCTTAGTTTCAATGCCCTTTCTATAGGTCCTACGATTAATGTCAACGGAGTACGGAATTCATGGGTGATATTGGTGAAGAAGGCGAGTTTGTCAACCGTCAATTCCTGTACTTTCTTTGACATTTGTATCAGTTGCCCTTTTTGTTTGGTTATTTTTTCGTTTTGCTGTTTCAATAGTTGGTTTTGACGATAGAGCTCGCTTGCCTGAGTGGAAAGCAGTTTTTTTTGTTCTTCCAGTTCACGGGTACGTTCCTCTACTTTGATGTGGAGCATTTCTTGTTGTTCTTTTAACGAACGAAGCCTCCATGATAATACCTTATATATAAGGAAAGATAGAAGAACCAATATGGACAGAATGAACCAGATGGTTTTATAGAAATAAGGTGATACGGCAATGTGGAGTTCTGCCATTTCTTCCAGCCATTGTTTGCCGTCGGGGGCATAACGCAGTTCGAAAGTATAGTTGCCGGGACGCAGGTTGGTATAGGCGGCTTGTCGCCTGTTGGCCGGCACTTTTATCCATTTGTCGTCAAATCCTTTCAAGCGGTAATAATAATTGGCGAATGTCGATGCATCATAATCCAGTGCGGCAAATTCAATATAGAGAGATTTGTCGCGTTCGTGTAACTGTAGGGTGCCGTTTGTGTACAATCGTTCTTCATTGGCCACACGAACATGGGTGAATGCCAGAGGAACAGCCTCCTTAGGATTTGTGTCTATGACTGGTTTGACTACAGACAGCCCTTTAGTACTTCCTACATACAAATCTCCATTGGCGGCACGGCATATTGCGTTCCAATAGAACTGGTTGGATAATAGTCCGTCTTTCCGGGTATAGTTGAAGAAGCTGTTGTTGTTAGGATTGAAGCGGGAGAGTCCGTTGGTGGTGGTAATCCAAAGATACCCTTCTTTATCTTCCGATATGCAGCGGACACTGTTGTTTATCAGTCCGTCTTCGGTGGTGAAGGAGCGGAAGGTATATTCTCCGTTTTCTGTTGGTGAGGATTTGTAGAAACCATATCCGTTGCTGCCTATCCATAGGGTTCCGTCTTTAGACTGGGTGATGTAGGTTACCCTTTCCTTCAACTTTGATTCCGGTTCGTCCAGCTTGATCCTCCAGAGTTGATAAATCAGTCTGGGGGCTTTCAAACTGCTTAGATCTATTCGGCAAAGTCCTTCTGTAAGTCCCAGCCACAGGTGGTTATCCTTATCTATATAGTATCCTGTACAGCCTTCAATTCCACCTAGGTTCATACCCTTGAATGGTTCGGTGAGCGTTTGTGTTTTCAAGTCGTAAACATAGATATTGGTACTGGTTCCCACCCAGATGGCATTATTCAAGTGGTCATAGCAGATACTTCCGGCCCATCCCCATGAGAAGTCTCCGTATTCGGGTATTTCTATGTGGTGGAATTGTTTGTTCTGCGGATTTTTCATGTCTATCCATCCTATGCCTCCTCCCAGGTTCCTATCCAGAGCCTTCCATCGTTATCGCTGGTAAAACAACTGACGGTATTATGGCTTAGGTGGGCGGGTGCATCAGTGGTATAGTGTTCAAAAGTGTTGCTGCCGGGAGCCCGCCGGTTTAAACCTCCTTCTACGGTTCCTACCCATAAAACACCCGACGGGTCTTCATAAATGGCATTGACGGGATTTTGGGAAAGACTTCCGGGAATGGTGGGAATATGATAATAGTTTTGTACCAACAGCATCCGGCGGCTCATCTTGTTCAGCCCTCCCACTTCGGTTCCTACCCAGATAATGTCACCATCGGTCAGCAGACAGTTTACGAAGTCACAGTTCAATGTGTTTTGTACAATTTCTCCTTCTCCGGTATCTTTATTTATCCGCTCAAAATTGTCTGTCAACGCATTATAAAGGTTTATACCTTTTAGGGTGGCAACCAGCATGGTATGTTCTCCTGTTTCTGCTATGTCTGTGATAAAGTTTTGGGAAAGCGAGTTGTTGTCATTCGGATCGTACATATAATGCTTCATCAGTTCCGTATCCATATTGTATCGGAAAAGGCCTTGTGCGCTGCCAATCCAAATTTCATTTTCTTTCCGGCAGATTACTTGTATGGACACACCGGGTAATTGCAGGGCAGATGAAATGAATGTGGGTTCCTGTACTTCCATAGCCGATTCTTTGATGCGGTAGATACCGTCTTTGTAGTTTATCCAAAGATAGTCTTCCACCTCACAAATAGTCCGGATGGATTCTCCTGCCGGTACTTCGCATGTTTTAATGATTTGTTTTATATCTCCTTGTTTGTCAAAGGTAATTTTGAATAAATTGTTTTCCGAACAAACCCAAATATTTCCCGCTTTGCTATGGAGAATAAGATGAGAGGGGCGGTTACACAGTGAAATAAGTTTGTCTTTCATATCAGTGACTTGTACTGTCTGCATGGTTTGTATATCCAGTATGTCAATACCCATTTCACTGACAGCCCAAATACGCTTGAAGTTATCCTCACACAGTTTGTTTATAAAGTTACTTCGTAGCTTGATACGGGTGTTTCCCATATGGAAGGCGGTGAATTCATAACCGTCATAACGGGCGATTCCTTCCCCGCGGGTAGCGATCCATAAAAAGCCCTGACTGTCTTTCAATATATCATCCACAAAGTTGTGAGGCAGTCCTTCATCCATCGTAATGGCAGTGAAATTATAACGTTCGGACCATTTTCCGGCTGTTCCTTCAGCTTGCATATACAGACTAGATAAAAAGATGAACAGAGCGAATAGAAAACAATGTTTTTTCATAGTGTGTTGTTCATTAATGACGTAAGAATATACCGTTACTTATACAAAGATATACCTTTTCGTTTTTCCTCAAAAACAAATAAATCATTTTTATCCCTCTGCTGCACAAATGTCCACCCTTTAAGCGATATTGTCCACCTGGCGAGCTTTTGATTGCAGTTATATTTGCATTAATAATAGTTAGTCAATGTGACAGTTGGCTGCGTTATATGCCGCATGTCATTGACAAATTAGTACATTAGCAAATGGTCACATAATAAAAAAATACTATGAAACAGCAATTTTTCCCTCAAAGATTATTCATGGACATGAAAAGGTTAATAATAAATAGGTTGGTCGGTTTAGGCCTGTTGGCCGTAGGGATATTGGTATCATGCAGTGCACCTACGGCTTTCGTGCCTGTCCCTTCTCACCACTCTGCTGATGATTATACCGCTCTTTCATCTATGGAGAATTACAAGCAGTGGGGAACATATAATGTACACGACCCGGCTTGTAAAAAAATAGGAGATACTTATTATCTGTATTCTACCGATGCTATTTTTGCTGAGAACCGGAAAGAGGCGAAAGAGAAGAATGTGCCTCTGGGTTTTGTCCAGGTACGCAAATCAAAAGACTTGGTACATTGGGATTTTGTGGGCTGGGCTTTTCCCGAGATTCCTGCTCCGGCTATGGAATGGGTTCATAGTCAGGCGGAGGGAAAAGGGGCGACTAATATCTGGCTCCTTATTTGATGCCTTATCAGGGTATTTATCGTTTGTATTATTGTGTTTCGGCATTCGGCAGGAATACATCCTATATCGGTATGGCCGAGTCGGATTCTCCCGAAGGTCCCTGGATACAGAAAGGGTGTGTGGTTAAGACAGGAGAAGGGGATGCGATGAATGCCATAGACCCTTCTGTGGTTGAGGATCCGGAAACCGGAAAGTGGTGGATGCACTATGGCTCTTATTTCGGTGGTCTGTACTGTGTGGAACTGAATCCCGAAACAGGAATGACTGTGCAGCCGGAGGATCATGGGCACTTGATAGCACGCCGGGCCAATTACCGGAAAGATAACTTGGAAGCACCGGAAATCATGTATCAACCCCAACTTGGCAAATATTATCTGTTTACATCCTACGATCCGCTGATGACTACCTATAATGTACGTGTCGCTTATTCCGGTTCTCCCGAAGGACCTTTTGTGGATTTCTACGGAGAGGATATAAAAGATACAACGAATAATGTTCCTATATTGACAGCTCCTTACCGCTTCGAAAATCATCCGGGATGGGCGGGAACGGCTCATTGCGGTCTTATTGATGCCGGTGACGGCCGTTATTTTATGGTCCATCAGGGACGGCTTTCCCCCCAGAACCAGTTGATGGATTTGCATGTGCGCGAAGTGTTCTTTACGGTGAATGGATGGCCTGTGGTTTCTCCCGAACGCTATGCAGGTACTGCTCCACGTTCTTTCACTAAAGAAGATTTGGTAGGTGAGTGGGAAATTATCCGTATTCAGGAACCGCCTTTGGAACGTAGTTTGGAAGCTGGACAAATATTGTGGGGTGAAGGGGACTTGCGAAATGGGGAGCAGGCGTTATCTGCCGTGTTGTTTTGGAAGCAGATGGCAGTGTTGGAGATGCAACTTGGGATTTTAATGTTAAAAAACAACTTCTTAATATAAAAACAGCCACAGAAGATATTAACAATTTGATTATCTTTGCCGGACACGATTGGGAAAATGAAACAGAAACCATTCTTTTTACCGGCCTGGATGCTCAAGGGCATTCTGTGTGGGGAAAGAGAATTGACTAATAAAAATCAATAATATTACTATCATGAAATTACACAGAACTCTATTCACAGCATGGGTATTTGCTGCCGGAGTAGCGCTACATGCACAGAATGCGCACAACATGGTCGTGCAGACCAATAAATTAGGTGCGGAAATACAACCAACCATGTATGGTTTGTTCTTTGAGGACATTAATTATGGGGCGGACGGAGGCTTGTATGCCGAACTGATAAAGAACCGTTCATTTGAATTCCCGCAACGTTTTATGGGTTGGAATATTTTCGGCAATGTGACCTTGATGGACGACGGGCCGTTCGAGCGAAATCCGCATTACGTCCGTCTGGGTAATTCCGGACACAGGGAAAAGCACACAGGAATTGAAAACGAGGTTTTTTCGGCATAGGTGTCAAGGAAGGGGCTGAGTATCGCTTTTCCGTATGGGCACGTGGTGAGAACCAGAAACTTCGTATTGAATTGATCAAAAATGATACGATGGAGGAACGTCAGGCTTTTGAGTCAAAAGAACTGATAGTGAATTCGAAGGATTGGAAACAATATGAGGTGATATTGAAATCGCCGAGAACGGAGCCCAAGGCTCATCTTCGTATTTTCCTTGAAAGTGCGGGAACGGTGGATCTGGAACATGTTTCTCTTTTCCCTGTAGATACTTGGAAAGAGCGTAAGAACGGTCTTCGTAAAGACTTGGTGCAGGCTTTATATGATATCAAACCCGGTGTTTTCCGTTTTCCCGGCGGCTGTATTGTAGAAGGTACGGATGAGGCTACCCGTTACGAATGGAAAAAAACAGTAGGTGCGGTAGAGAATCGCCCGTTGAATGAAAACCGCTGGCATTATACGTTCAAGCATCGTTTCTTCCCTGATTATTTCCAGACCTACGGACTGGGCTTCTTTGAATATTTCCAGTTGTCGGAGGATATAGGCGCCGAACCGCTGCCTATTCTGAACTGCGGATTGATATGTCAGTATCAGAATGACCCCGACCAGCAGGTCAGCCTGTCAAAGCTTGATTCATATATACAGGATGCATTAGACCTGATTGAGTTTGCTAATGGCGATGTCACAAGTACTTGGGGAAAAGTTCGTGCGGATATGGGACACCCTGCTCCCTTTAACTTGAAATTCTTGGGCATTGGTAACGAACAATGGGGACCGGAATATCCGGAACGTCTGAAACAGTTTGTCGAGGTGCTTCGTAAGGCTCATCCTGAAATCAAGATTGTTGGTAGTTCGGGACCTCAGTCTGAAGGTAAAGACTTTGATTACTTATGGCCGGAAATGAAAAATCTGAAAGTGGATTTGGTGGATGAGCATTTCTATCGTCCCGAAAGCTGGTTCCTGGGACAAGGCAACCGTTATGACAATTACGACCGCAAAGGACCGAAGGTCTTTGCCGGAGAATATGCCTGCCATGGCAAAGGCAAGAAATGGAACCATTTTAACGCTGCTTTAATGGAAGCTGCGTTCATGACCGGACTGGAACGGAATGCTGATGTGGTGCACATGGCTACTTATGCACCTTTGTTTGCCCATGTGGAAGGATGGCAATGGCGTCCGGATTTGATCTGGTTTGACAATCTGAACTCGGTTCGTACTTGTAGTTACTATGTGCAGCAGCTTTATGCTCATAACAAAGGTACTCATGTGTTGCCCCTGACTATGGATAAAAAAGCTGTGAGTGGTCAGGAAGGACAGGATGGTCTGTTTGCCAGTGCCGTATGGGATAAGGATGAAAAGGCTTATATCGTGAAAATTGCCAATACTTCGGAGCAGACACAGCCAGTATCATTGACTTTCAACGGGTTGAAGAAGAGTGATAAACTTGTGGAAGGTAAATGCATCACACTCCAGTCTGCCGATTTGGATAAAGATAACACGGTAGAGCATCCGAATGTCATCACTCCGAAAGAAAGTGCTGCTACGGTTGAGGGTAATGTACTGAATGTAGAGATGGCGCCCAAGACTTCGTGCTTTATAAGTTTGTTAAGGCAAGTAATAAGTAAAAGATGAATCATTCCTTTAAATACTAACACAGAGGATAGAGAAACATAAAGCAGCCGAAGGGCTGCTTTATAATCCCAACTGCATCCGGAACTTTTAAAGGAAATGTATACCTGCCTCCCTTGGTTGTACCAAGGGAGTTTTTTTGATTATACGTATATTATCATCTTGGATTATGCGCAGCATTTTGCTGTAAATCAGTGATATGTTGTGCAAATACATTCTAAATCCCCCTGAAACGGTTTGCCATTTTCTGCTGCCAAATTTGGTTTGACGGATATCGGTTGTTCTAATTCCTGTGTCATAGCTACGGTTGTTCCTTTACAGGGGAGCGTCATAAGGCGTATTTTTGTTCGGGTGCGTTCGTTGCTTCACTAAGGTGAAGAGCTAGCTTCACTTAGGTGAACAGCCGCTTTCACCTAGGTGGAATAATTGCTTCACCTTGGTGAAATATTAAATGGAGTGAGGTGAAGATAAGATGAGAATAGGTTCTTATGATGCCTACGAGTTGCCGGGAGGTAACGAGGGGGTGATTTTACATTCTGTCCGAGAGAATCCCCGAAGCAGATTTATTTCGCCACCGGCATACCGATTGAGGAGGATTTGAAAGACTATTACACAGAAAGTGGTTGGTAATGAGTGAGTTGCTGTGACGGAATGTTTTTGTACTTTATGTAAATGTGTTAAAAGTGATTTTTGTTGTCGTTATGTTGTAGGGGCGGACTCATGGGTCTGCCCCTACGGTGGAACATTTGATAGTTACTTCGAACTTTTGAAATATCCTCTTATTGGATGAGTCCTGTTTACATCTTTATTCTCTTATTGCGTACTTGCCTCAGAATTGTCTGCAACTCAAATACTTTCTTAGGATACTTTTCTGCTACATTCTCTTGTTCGCTCACCTTTTCCATTTCATATAACTGGGGAACGTTCAGGTTTCCGGTTTCTATTTTTTCTGCTTTCATGAAAGTGGTCGGGTCATCATTCGGTTCAATGTATTTCCAGTCTTTGGTACGGACGGACAACGTGTGGTTCATGGATTGTTCCACAATCCAGGGGCGGTCTGTCTTGTCGGTTCCTATCAGATTCCCTAAACGGTCATAACTGTCCGGAGCGCTGCCTTTAGGTAATCTGGCGTTGATCAAAGCTCCTAAGGAGGCTAGCCAGTCAATCTGTGACATTAATACGTCCGAGTCTCCTGTCTTTTTTATCTTCTGTGGCCAGCGGACAATGACCGGGACGGCTGTTCCACCCTCGAAAGCGCTGTATTTGTTTCCTCTCCACGGACCGGAAGGTGTATGTCCGTTCAACAGCTCTTCTGCCTTGTCCTTATATCCGTCGTCTACAACCGGACCATTGTCGCTGGATAGAATAATCAGCGTGTTTTCAGTTAGTCCAAGTTGGTCCAATGTTTCCATCAGCTGGCCTACCGTCCAGTCGAATTGGGCGATTGCGTCTCCGCGTAGTCCCATAGGATTCTTTCCACGGAAGCGGTCATGAGGAAAACGGGGAACGTGTACATCATTGGTCGCAAAATACATAAAGAAAGGCTCGTCTTTATGCTGTTTGATAAAATCGATGGCATGAACGGCGATGGAATCGGCAATGTTCTCATCTTTCCAAAGTGCCTTTCCACCCCCTTTCATAAATCCGATGCGGCTGATGCCATTGACGATGGACATGTCATGTCCGTTGCTGGG